>OWIW01000626.1_pt1 | contig 23898 bp, 29 predicted proteins | sample 2433821 | NCBI WGS metagenome assembly OWIW01 (sample SAMN05065751, study PRJEB22554) | human gut metagenome | biome: ENVO:2100002; feature: ENVO:00000062; material: ENVO:00002003 | host: Homo sapiens | place: USA | reverse complement strand
GTGACAGGGAAGCAGACAAACAGGATTCCGTTCTCGTCCTCCTGCCCTTTGGATACTGCGGTCTCTTTTTTGATAAGGAGGGATGTAGCGTGCCATATATCCACTTCACAGAGGACCAAAAACTCCGTGCCAACTCCGTTGACCTGGTGGAGTTCCTGCGCCGGCAGGGAGAGAAACTCATCTCCTCCGGCCAGGACAAACGCCTCACCTCAGATCACAGTATTACTGTGCATGGGAATGAGTGGTATGATCATGCTGCAGAAAGGGGTGGCCATGCAATCTCCTTTGTCCAAAATTTCTACGGCCTGACTTACCCTGAAGCAGTGACCCGTCTGCTCAATGGTGAACAGGGGGAGGTGTATATACCGGCGGAGAAAAAAGAAAAAGAGCCGCCAAAGGAATTTGCCCTGCCTCCCTCAAACCAGGCCATGCGGCGGGTATATGCTTATCTGCTCCAGCAGAGGCACATCAGCCGGGAGGTACTAAGCGCTTTCGCACAGAAGGGACTGATCTATGAGAGCCGGGAATTGTCCATAGATCAGACAAAGGTGTATCACAACGCCGTGTTCGTCGGATTCGATGAACGCGGCGTTGCCCGTCATGCCCACAAGCGGGGGCTCTATACCCAAGGCAAAAGCTACCGGGGCAACATAGAGGGCAGTGATCCCCGGTGCAGTTTCCACTGGGTCGGTACCAGCGACCGTCTCTATGTATTCGAGGCCCCCATCGATCTGCTTGCCTTTCTCACCCTGTACCCGGACGGCTGGCAGCAGCACAGCTATGTGGCTCTCTGTGGTACGGCGGAACATGCCATGCTGTGGATGCTGGAGAAAAATCCAAATCTGCGGAAAGCCATCCTTTGCCTGGATCACGATGCCGCCGGAATCGAGGCCGCCGGCCGGCTCTCGGATATTCTGCGGGAGCATGGCTATTCTCAAATTGCCTCGCTGCAATCCGAATACAAAGACTGGGACGAGGATCTGAAAGCGTGGAATGGACTGGAGGCCCAGCCCGCCGAGGAGCATCCGCAGTTTGCGGTGGCGGGGCTCGTCTGCCGGCGAATCGGAGCCAGGTGCAAGGAAGTTCAGCCGGACCGGGCGGTTTACCAGTTTCCCGGATTGCTCCTGCGGTACCGGAACGACCTCCATTGGGGACGCTTTGACCAGGCGATGGAGCGCATGGAAACCATGGCGGCGCTGGCCCTCTCGGTGGTGCTGCGGGAGTGCAAACAGATGGGTACCGCACTGACCACTGAGCAGGGCGGCCGGTTTTTAGAAAGCCACATCCTGCCTCATCAGAACCGGGGTATCCTCAAGAACCGGGCGGATGAGATCGCCATGCAATTCCAAAGCGTATTGGCCAAGAACAATTGCCAGGGTATCCGTACCCAAGCAGAGAAAAAAGAGGTGGCCAGCGCATGGCTGGAGCTGGCCATCTCTTGTGCCAAGGTGCCGGTCAAGTACGAGGCCGACGAGATCAAACGGCGGCAGAAAGAGGAAAAGACCCAGAGGGAAGCTGAGCCAGTGATGGCCTAAGCCTGAAGCAGCAAAGCGGAGGAATGGCTCAGTCCCACTCCTCCGCTTCTTCCTGGCTGCTTGTTTGTCTGCTGAGATATTCTGCCCGCTCCTGCTTATTGGCTGGCCGGGTTGCCTGCTTTCCACAGTCCGGGCATTGCTCCGGCAGTTCCGGCGCCTCAAACAGATAGTAGCAATGGTCACATGCGCAAATCAAAGCAATCACCTCATACCGATTTATTATAGCAGACAAAGCGAAAACTGAACATCCCCTTCTGATATTAAGGCGTAGATATCAAAAGGAGGATCATGTGCCAACGCAAGTTATAACACTTATCGTGGTAGGCGCCATCATGTTTCTCGTGATCGGCGGTCTCGCGTTTCTCTCCCATTACTATACCCTTGACGGAATCAAATCCAAGACTGTGGGCGACGGCCAGCACGGAACCGCACGCTGGGCTACCAAACAGGAGATTCGGCAGACCTATGCCCATGTCCCTTTTGAACCAGAGCTGTGGCGCAAGGGAGAGCATCTGCCGGAAAAGCAGGGCCTTGTCCTTGGCTGCGAAGGGCCCAAAGACCATGTTACAGCTCTGGTGGACACCGATGACATCCACGCCATGGTCACCGCCGCCAGCGGCGCCGGAAAGACCGCGTTCTTTTTGTACCCCAACATCGAATATGCCCTCGCCAGCGGGATGTCCTTCCTCTGCACGGATACCAAGGGCGACCTGTTCCGCAATTATGCCGGTATTGCCAAGGACTGCTACGGATACCAAATCGCCGTGTTGGATCTGCGTAATCCCACCCGCTCGGACGGCAACAACCTGCTTCATCTGATCAACAAGTACATGGATATCTATAAAGCCGACCCCAAAAACCTGGCGGCAAAGGCCAAGGCAGAGAAATACTCCAAGATCCTCGCCAAGACCCTCATCAACACCAGCGGAGGCGACAGCGCCCAGTATGGGCAGAATGCTTTTTTCTACGATTCCGCCGAGGGCCTTCTGACTGCCATGTTCCTGCTGGTGGCCGAGTACCTGCCCACCGAGGACGCGGACGGCAATCCCATTGAAAAGCGCCACATCGTGTCGGTGTTCAAGTTGGTGCAGGAACTGCTGGCCCCCAGCCGGGTGAAGGGAAAGAATCAGTTCCAGCTCCTGCTGGAAAAGCTCCCGCCTAATCATAAGGCCCGCTGGTTTGCCGGGTCCGCCCTCAACACGGCGGAGCAGGCCATGGCCTCCGTAATCTCAACGGTACTGTCCCGCCTAAACGCCTTCCTCGACTCGGAGATGGAGCAGATCCTCTGCTTTGACACCGCCATTGACGCGGAGAAGTTTTGCAATGAGAAATCCGCCATCTTTATCGTACTGCCCGAGGAGGACCAGACCAAGTATTTTATGGTCAGCCTGATCCTCCAAAACCTGTATCGGGAGATCCTCACTGTGGCCGACGAGAACGGCGGCCGGCTCAAGAACCGGGTGGTCTTCTTCGCGGACGAGTTGGGCACCTGCCCGCCCATTCAGTCGCTGGAACTGATGTTTTCCGCCTCCCGGTCCAGAGGACTCATGCTGGTGCCTATCGTCCAGAGCATTACGGGACAGCTGCAGAAAAACTATGGAACTATACTCTGGATCAGCAGAAATGGTGATCTCAGGTGTCTTGATCTCAAAGCGGCTGCTGTCGATCAGGTTTGCCGGATTCAGGACAACCCCCGAACCAAACTGCTCGCCGCAGTTTTCCTGGAATGCTGCCACCTGTTCATCCGCAATCCCGCAGCTTTGAAGGATTTGCCCTATTTCTGAGGCACTCATCTCCAGAGGTTCCGAACTCCTGCTCTCCCTGTGCTCCTTGATTTTCTCACGCAGCTGTTCATGAACAGTCTGCATCACTTCCAGACTGCAGTCAAACGCATCGCTCAGAGCTGACTGGAATGCTTCCTTCTGCTCAACGGCAGACATCGGCGCTTCCACATGGAAGATCGCGTCAATGAACTCCTGGTGAATTTCATTGGCCTTCCTGCTGTAAAAGAGAGCGTTATAGATATTTGCTGCCCGGTCATCGAATGCCGGGAAGAGAAAACCCAGCTCAGGAGGAGCGACGGTTTGCCCGGCAGCACAGTGGAATTCATTGTCACCGGGAAAATATCCCAACTCTACCTTGCCCTCCTTGATGGGGCACACAACACAGACGATGTAGGTGAACACCTCATCCGAGGCATCCGCTTGCAGGGAATCATCCTTGCCCCGATGGGGAACATCGTAGCTGTCACAGGTCAGGAGCAACAGGTAACTGCTGTCCCCCATGTCCAGACTGTCAATTACCTTGTGGTAAAAGGTCTGGCGGGCCTCGTTGTCCTTAAGCTGGGAATCCCGCAGTGTGGTGAGCAGGCGGTGTTCCTCACTGTCCACTACCTGCTGAGTGGAGAATACGATATCAATGAGGTTTTTCCCCAGGGAACCGGACAGTCCCTTCTTCAAAAGGCTCAAATACTTCTCGGACTCCTCCTGCGGCATCATGCCCAGGGATTCGTCCAGATCGGAAACGATCTCTTTACTGCTGTTGACATAGCATCCATAAACACGGCTGATGGCGCTTTTTTCCGGGCGAAAACGGCGCCGCAGCTCATTGATTTCTTTTTGGTTCATTTTTTCCTACCTCGCTTTGTAATCGGAACGGTTGATAACAGACGATGAAATCCATTTTAGTGGAAAGAGCTTGAAATTTCAATAGCCGGAAGTTCTTTCCCCCAAGAGCGCAAAAAAGAAACCGCCCATGTCAGAAACTATCAGAAACTGACTGAGCGGCATATTTTTCATGTCAAACGCCAGTAGGAGCGGTTATTTTCTGATCCAGTCCAGAAAAACAGCTACTTTCTCCAAGTCTTCATCCGGCAGGGCAAGCAGCTTCTTGCCTATGATCCCACGCAGGGAATCCGGATCGTCCATAGGAGCAAAGAAAAGAGTTGGCGTCAAATCAAAGTATTCCATGATGTTGAACAGCTCCCGGAGAGAGGGCATAGAAATTCCATTGGTGATGCTTCTAATGTAGGAGCCGCTCTTTCCAAGCTCCAGGCTCATCCGATGCTCAGAAACGCCCTTCTGTTCCCGCAGCTCTGTGATGCGGTTCCGCACAAACGCTTCATAGCGGCGGTTATCGTCCATGATCCTCTCCCTCCAATCTCTACTTATTATTTTAATATAAGGGAGCGTCGCGGGTTCGCACTTAAATCATCAACTTTCGCTTCACACAACGAATAATTAGTGATATAATTATTAAAATGGGCGTTGGCTTTATAGTTCTATTATGAATCACAATCAATAAAATATGACTGCGACTGTGTATGAGGGCTGTCAGATGGGAAGCTGCTTCTTTATAGGGCATAGGGAGACACCAGATCGGGTGTACCCAACCCTGCTTGAAACCATAGAGCGCCATATCACGGAATATGGCGTATCTGAATTTGTGGTGGGGCGGTATGGCAACTTCGACCGTCTGGTGATCTGGGCACTGTCGCAGGCCAAGCGAGCGCACCCGGATATTACGCTGATGCTGATGACCCCATATTACCCAGTCAACAGAAAGGTGGATCTGCCAGAGGCGTTCGACGCTCTGTTCTATCCGCCGGATCTGGAAACGGTCCCCAAACGGCTTGCCATCGTCCGCGCAAACCGATATATGGTGGAGCGCAGCGATTTTCTCATCGCCTATGTGCGGCATCCGGCCAGCAATGCCAGAGAACTGCTGGAGTATGCCGGGACAGGAAAGAGAAAGGGAAAAATCCACATCACAAATTTGGCTGAGGAGCAAATCTCTCTTCCAAAGAAAACAGATGATGTGATATAATAAAATAGTAAAGTATACCCATTTAGAAATTTGTAACCCGAGGTCTTGCTATGGAAGAAAAACTGGGACAGTCCACGGCTGTTCTGTTCAAATATGAAAAATTGATTTTGGCTGAAGAAGAAACCACATCCGCTGGTGGATGTGGCGTCTCCCTTGCGGCCTTTTCATGCCCTGCGTCAGCCTGTCCAAGTGACAGGGTGTCGCGGGGATTTTTTATTGTCTAAACAGAGGTGATCAAGCATGAGCTTACCAAAGCGCGATGGTGTAAATGACCGTTATTATCTGATACATAAACCGGACACTTCACCAGAAGTACTGGCGGAGGCGGATCTCTGCATTCAGGATGTGCTGAACGGCACCGCCCGTGAAAATCACTCCGCCTACCCGACCGTGGTGCGAAACCACAACGGGACGCCATTTCTCCCTGATCAGCTGCTGGAGCGGTATCTGACCGAGCTGCCGTTGAAAGGATTTCCCTGTGAGGATGCTGTCTCTCTCTGCGACGCCATGCGGCGGCTGGTGGGCTGGCAGGAGATCCACTATACATTGGAGAAGTACATAGAAAAGCAGGTACAGGAACGCTACTTCCTTGTGGGAGAGCGGGATGATGGCTTTACCGTCTTTCCGCCCTGCACGGTACTGCCGGAATTGCGCCCCGAGGATGCGGATGAAGAGCTGCTGCGCTTTGCCTGCTATGTGGCGGTCTGCTGCACGGTGTATGGACAGAGCTTTGAGTATCTTAAAACCGAACACATCCTCGGCCTGGTTTCCCAGCTCCGTCCCGACATGGTGAAGCAGCTGAAAACAGCTGGCAGCGGCAAATTGCCAAAGGACATCCAGCGGCGTAAGACGGAGCATTTCACCGCCTCGGCCAACGACGCTTTCGCCACCATCCGCATTACCGCCAGGGACTGCGGCGAGGGGGCCTGTGAGGAGGCTCTCAGCTATCTGATTGAGATTTTGGAGCAGCCGGAGTTCCCCCGCAGCTACTCCATCGAGTTTCGCGGACCGGAGAAGATCTACCTGCCCATCCCCGGCCTGCCCAAGAAGGGTGTCCATCAGCTTTTTGCCTGTGCGGTGCGGTATCCCCGTCTCCATGTCCGGATGGAGAATTATGCTCGGCTGGCCATGCAGGAGGACGAGTGGTACAACAACCTCTCTGATGAGTCCTGCGCCATGCCTGGCACCTTTGCCGTGTTTGCCCTGGGACTGGAAGGGCCGAAGTGGTGGCGGCTGGTGTGCGATTACCTGGATCGCTGTGATGACGAGCACTCCTCTTTGCAAGAAAAGTTTATTCACACCTTTTTTAAGAAGTACGGGTTTACTGCTCAGTCCCTGCCGGTGTTGGTCCACGGTGTCCAGTCCATGCAGAATCTGAAGCCCGCAAAGGAGTTCCGCACCCTGATCGCCAATGAGGAGAGCCTGGATGCTCTGATGGAGATCAAAGGGCATCTGGAATATTACCTGCCGGAAGAATCCGGCAATGACAAAAGGGCGCTGGCCTACCTGTGGCGTGATGTGCTCTGGGCCATCTGGGGCACAGCCTCTGAAAACGGCGGCAGCAAGGTCATCAAGACGGCGCCCAAGGAACTGAAAGAGAAATACCAGCAGGTATTTGCGTAAGGAGAACGCCATGAAAAAGAGAACGGTCAAGGACTTTATTGCCCTGTACGCCCCGGAAGATGAGGAAAAACTGGTACTGATCCAGGACGGTGTCAGCGCAGACAAAACCTTTCTGGATACCTACTGGGCGGCGCATACCCATGCCCTCGCCATGGCGGATGCCCAGACCGGACAGGTGATCTCCGGTCGATGCTACCTGAGCTGGCCGCTGACGGACAAGGAACGGGATGCCGGCGACTATTCCAAGCGGTTTACCAAGGGCCAGATCTACCGGATCAAAGCCCGCGGCTGGAAAGGTGATGCCCTCTACGAACCTCAGTGGTATGTCACTGAGGTACTGGAGGAAGGCGTACCCTGTCCGGCACTGGAGGAGATTTGGGCGGAATACACAAAGCCCATTCTTCTGGAGGACGAAGTGCTGGGAACCCTCACGCTGGATCGTGAGATGAGCATATTCGAGGGGACCTGTAAGTGGATGGGAAAAGAAGTCCGGATCTCGTTGGATGTGGAGATTGAAAAGAAAGCGTCCTGGACCCGTGTCACCAATGTGATGAAGAAACTGGTGGCAGATCAGGAGGTGTGGGACAAGTCCCTGCGGGCGATGGCTGCCCAGAAGCTCACCGCTCAGGCCAACGAGTGGCTGGCGGACAATGACCAGACCGACCGGGAAGCGGAGAAAGGCCCCATCACCGAAGATGAGTTCGCCCGGCGCATCCTGCTCACCGAGTTTACAGTATCTCCCGGCGGCCGTTTTACCGCCTGGTACGAGGACGACGATATGTTCTGGGGCCATGTGATCACTGTGGATGGAACGCTGAAAAAAGGCCCCGTTGACGCTGATATACAGGGCTGACAACAACCGTTTACAGGAGGAGGCATCCATTATGTGCGAGCACTGCCGAAACATTCAAATATGGAGAAAATTTGATGCCCCAAAGGACTACCTGGCCTGTATTGCCTATATCCAGCAGTTGGTAGGACAAGGCGAATTTGAACTGATTGCAGAGGAATCCACCTGTCCGCTGGAGAAGGTAAAGACTGAGGATGGATGGGCAGACGAAATTATGGCTCACATGATTAGGTGCAAGCACTGCGGTCAGATATTCACCTGCGTAGTCAACACCTGGCGAGGCAGCGGACACTTCAAAAAAGGCAAAGGATGAAACAGAAAAGGCGGTGAAACGATGAATCAGGCAGAAAGAGCAGAGCTGCTGGAGCAGATTGAGAAGTGGAATGATGCGGACGAGTTTGCCCGATGCATTGAGGCTATCGAAGCCATCCCAGAACGGGAGCGGGATTATCTGCTGACGCTAAAATTGGGCCGAGCCTACAGCAATCTGGCGGTGCTGAGTGACCGCGGTGCTCTTGGCGAGAACGCTGAAGTGGATGGAGATCTTCTCCGGCACGCCATTGATCTGCTGGAGTCCGTCCGCACCCAGGGTGAGAACGATCCCTACTGGAATGCTCGGATGGGCTACTCCTGCCTGATGGCATACGGCTCCACAGCCACCGCTTATGAATACGCAAAACGCTGGCTGTCCTTGGCCCCGGATGACATAGACGCCCAAAAGCTGGTGCGAGACTGCGAGGAGTATCTGGAGGAGGAAAATTCCTTGGAACTGGATTGGAACGAGCGGGAGAAGATCATCCGGCAGGAGACCATTCCCCCTGCCGATGATGACATCCTCGGCCATGTGAAAGTACATATCGACCAGCAGTTCGGTGTCTATACCCAGCTCCTCACGGACGACAGCGACCCAGATCACCCGCTGGAGATCGCCATCATCCCGCCCCGGCCGGAGCATGACTACTACACTCTGGTCACTGTCGGCCTGAGCCGGCATAGGATGGGTTTCCCGGAGGAGCGTTGGGAGGAAAAACTGGAACGGGCGGAGCTGCTCATCAATCTGCCCCGAGACTGGAAGCTGACAAAGGCGGACTGTCGGGAGGAGCGGTGGAGCTGGCCCATCCGGATGATGCTGGCCACCGCCCACTTCGCCATGGAGGACCCGGAGGTAGGGCTGGAATCCAGGACTACACTGGATGAGGGTGAGGATGGCATCCCCTTCGCGGAGAACACGGAGCTGCGTGGTGAGATCCTACTCTGTCCTGGTGTGTTTGGGACGGACTCCTTTTTCTGCCGCCTGCCGGACGGGGACGAAGTCAACTTCTATCAGGTGATTCCCCTCTATCGGGAGGAGATCCAATACAAGTTGGAGCACGGCTCGGACGCCCTGCTGGACCTCTGCCCGGACGAGAGCTTGGAGGTCATCAATCCGCACCGGCTCAATGTGGTCACAGACCGGGAGAAAATCAGTTACGACCCGGCGGAGATGGACAACGCCGCAGAGCAGATCAAGAAAATCCGGGCGCTTCACCTGCCAGTAGATGAATTGGATGCCTACAATCGGATGGCCTTCTTCCTGGGCTGGGCTATGAAACGAGGCCAAATGAGTAACCCATTCCTCTCCCGGCATCGGGAGGTGGTGGAGGCGGTTTGGGCCGGAAAGGGGCCGGACCTGCGGGCGTTCATCCTGAACAAGCTGGATGGGAAATTGTCCACTCAGTTCTTTGACCGGAGAGGCTCTGGCTTTGCTCAGTGGTACGCTCAGGACAACCGCTCCAATCCCTATATTTACCGCCGGGACTGCCGGAATATCGTCTTGGCCGAGTCCAAAGACCGTGTCTGGAACAGTATTGCGGAAAAAGATGCGGCCTACCTGCTTCTACCATACACTGAAAAAAGCCGTCAGCGTGTGGAGCAGTTGCTGGATGAGCGGTATCAACAGTATCTGGAAGCGGAATTTGCAGATGACCCCGAGAAGCGGGTGGCGCGGGCAGCGGAAGGGAAACCGGCTGTCATTCCCGACTGGGACGGCCCTCTGTTTTGCTACGCTTCCGACCGCGTCGCCCAGGATGGGTGCAAGGTGCAGATTATGGACCGGCTGTTCCCCGAGCGCGAGGATATGGGCTGGGAGAGCGGTTGGGCCTTCTACTCCGGGGATGAGGGCGATGTGTACGGCGAAGGTGATGAATACTACGAGTCGCACTGCGGCTTCTATGATATCCGGGACATCTGCCGCATCGATCCAGACATTATCCCGCTCCTGAACCTGCCCTATGGTACCATGCAGATGCGCGGAGAAGACGGAGCGTGGTATGAGGTGATACGCGACGACGAAGGCGAGGAGGAAACCTAAATGAACAGCGAGCAGATCACAGCTTTTTTACAGGAGCATTGGTACATTGCCTCAGTGGTCATCGGGGCCGTGATTTTGATTGGAGCGGTCCGCAACTGGAACTGGCTCTGCGACCCCACTGGTACGCGGGATGCCCACCGCCACAGCAGAGGATACCGGCGTGTGGTTTTCTTCCTGCTGGGCGTTCTTCTGATTGTAGTGAGTATCTGGGGATTTGTGCTGAAATTGAAGTAGGAGGATCAAAGCCATGACTCAAGAAGAACAGATCCGACTCTATCGGCTGATGGAAAAACTCAACTGGTTTTTCCACCAAGAGATGCACTACCTGAATAGAGATATTGCGGAAAAGACCGCACGGGAGTGTTACCCGGAGATTCGGGATTTTACATACGATATTTTGTGGAATGACCTGCCCAAAGAGGTGCAGGGACAACTTATGAAGGAGGACGAGACACTATGAATACTCTGATGATTTTAGAACAACTGCCTCCCAAGGGCGTAAAGAGAGAACAGGCCATTTTGGAGCTGGGCAAGGATGAAGCAAACGGCGAACTGCTGTTCCAACTTGTGAATACAGAAAAGGGTAAGTGCAAAACGGCTGCTCAGAAGGCTTTGGCGCAGCTGGAGTATGCCCCTGCTGCCCCACTGTGGGCCAAGCTGGTCAAGGGCAAATGGATGGGCAGCCATATTATGTCGGATGCCTGCTCGGATTGTGTATCGGAGCAGATTGCCCCAGTCATCCTGAAAACCCTCTCCCTGCTGTTGGATGAGGCGGATACAAAACCGCTGGAAGAGGGACAGGTGGAACAGATGAATTTCTGTTTTCATTTGATGCTGGGCAAAGCCTCCCCCAAGATGTTGGAGGTGTACCGTTTTCTGGCGGAAAATGCGGAACGGATCGGCCATCTCAAGCACACCCCCTTTTATGATGGTGACAAATGCACTACATGGCACATTTCCCAAGGACTGGGGCTCTATAAAGTAAAGCCAAAGGAAATGGAGAAGATTCCGGCTTTGATTCTGACCGCCTCCTTGATTCGAAACCCGGATACACGACTACAAGCACTGGCCGATGAACTATATGAACGCTATGGCGGCAGTTGGCTGATTCCAGTCTTTATGAAAGCAATTATCACCCAGCCCAAGGAACAGGTGTATGAAACCTATTCGCTCCTGCTGGGCACTCCCAAAGAAATCTACCTGTTCAATGCTCTGGGGATGCTGGATTACCGCTGTTATCCGGAGGACTGGACCTATGAACGCCTGGGGCCTGATGGAATGACTGCGTTCATCTTTTGGGGCCATGACCGCTACGGGTCCTATGACACGACCTTTATGTTTGAACGCTATGTGGAGCTGGATGAGCGGTGGCTTTTTGATCTGGCCAAAGACCCTGAAGGTCGAAAGCCTACGGTGACTTGGCAAAGTTACAACCGGAGTGGTGTTCTGTACGAAAGCTACGACGAAATGTTCATCAGCCTGCTGCCCCGCAAGGTGGAAAACCCGGAACTGAAGCGCATTCTACGGGACTACTTCCGCATCCGAAGCCAGAAAAAGAAGGTGGCCAAAAGCATCACCGTTTACCAGGATGCCGCCGAGCGGTTTGGCGATTAAGCAGGAATGGAGCGACTGGCATGATCGGGACAGATGAAAACCGGGCGGTGCTCTATGTGGAGGTCATCTTCTGGAGCGGCAAGCGAAAGACTCCCCCCAGTCTGATGAGTGGAAAATATTGTCCCCATTTTGTCGTCAAAGGAACCACGGAATATCTGGGGGTATGCTTTCTGGACGGAGACGAGTGTGCATTTGATGAACCGGCTTTGGGGAATGCCCAACCCCTCTATCCAGATACCATTGACTACGCTCCGCTGGAAAACAATGCGGAGTTCTTAATCTATGAGGGAGCCAATGCCGTTGGCAAGGGCCGGGTGCTGGGCCGGACCGTTCCCTATCAAGTGAAACAACAACGAAAGTAGGTGTCTTATGTACCAAATTGCATATATTGGCCGCTGGGAGACTCTCCCAGAAACGGCTGCTGCCATCTGCGACCATGACACTCCCAAGCTGGAAGCGCTGCTCCAAGGCGGTCTGGATTTAGATGTTCCCATCCAGCTCAGCGAATACATCAAACTGATGCCGCTGGAGATCGCGGTTTTTCGGAACGATGTGCCCATGATCCACTTCCTGCTGGAGCATGGAGCTGATCCCGGTCTGGCAGAGGAACAACCCCTGCTGCTCACCGCTGCCCGCTGTTGTGGGCCGGTGGTGGTGGCGCTCTTTGCTGGACAGGCCGCAAAACTCAGCCCGAAGCAGAAAGAGCGGGCCTTCCAGGAAGTGCGCTGGGGACAGCGAGCGGAGAATATCCCGGTGCTGGAGCAAGCCGGGATCACCGTGGACAAGTTTGGCGGCGAGGCATTCCGGGCCGCTGTGTCCGATGGACAGGCCGAGCTTGCCAAACTGCTGCTGGAAAAAGGGGCGGATATCAATTACCACAAGCCGGACATGATGTTCCCTTACGCCTCCACCCCAGTCACCGAGGCCGCCCGCTCCAACAATTTCCCTATGGTTCGCTGGCTCATTGAGCAAGGAGCCGACATCACCATTGCTGACAAATACGGCGACCGGCCTTACACCGTGGCAGTGCAGAACAAAAATCAGGAGCTGGCCGACTACTTAAAAGCCCTGGAGCCGGAGGACTGGCACAACGAACAGGAAAAAGCCCGGCAGCTCATGCCCTATAAGCTGCCCGCCAAGCTGGTGGAGTATCTGAAAACCGGCCCCCTTCGGCTGGAGTTTCCGGAGCAGGAATGGGTGAAGTGGGCGGAGCTCTACTCCTTCATGGATGTGCAGGAGATGACCTGGAAACGAAAAAAGCTGCTCTCCCTCATGGCGGCCATGGACAATTACAGTGACTACTTGCTGCTGTGGAGCCCCAGGGACAAAAAGCTGTGGTATCTGGATATCGAACACGAGGAGTTCCACCCTCTGGCCAAATGGGACGACTTCATCGCAGACCCTGGCCGGTATTTGAACGGAATGATCGAGGGCGAGTTTGAGGAATAAGGAGCAAACCGATGACATCAATAGATTTTTTGAACAAAGTACATAAAATCCTGGACTCCCAGGAATACAACCTCTCTTACTCTCCGGCCAAGTCCAAAAACTATATGCTGTACTGCAATGGTAACTTTATCGGCGGCCTGTTCGACGAGGAGTTGTGCTTCGTCTATGCCGACAGTGTGAGCGAACTGCTGGGACACCCGGAACCCGTCTACCGTGGCTACTCCAGTACCGCCCAGCACAGGATGCTGGTGATCCCGGAGGAACACTGGTCAAAGGCGCTGAAACTACTCTATGCCGAGAAATTTGACTGGAGCCGGTTGGTGTACGACATCACATACACCAGCATTGGCGCGGCTGTGGTGGAGGACTTCTACGACGAGAATGTGGTGTTTCTGCGCTTCTGCTTTGAAAAGGAACTGCTGAAAAAGAACCCTCTGGATCGGCAGGGCCGTATCCTTCGGATGGTCTATCTCAATCAGGATCTGACAAAAGCGGGCAAATATCTATTCCCCAGACTGATGCAGAAGTTTCTTGTTTTTACAGATCGCAACGGAAAGACCAGTCTGGAAACCATGCTGAAACGGTGGTACACCCAACTGGAGAAGGAATACCGCAATCAAACGGCGGGATAAGGAGAATGATCTATGTTTGAAGAATTTTATGAGATGTACGAGCCCGAGGAGCAGGAAGTGGTCGCTCTGATCAATCGCTGCATTGGAGGCGGATATAACTGGAAAGGAAACTTTTGGGAAATGACCGTTGTGACGCTGGGCGTGGTATTTTGTGACACCGGCAAGGTCAGCACCAAAGAGGAGCGGCTGGAGTGGCCGGTCACCGATGAGGAGCGTAACAGCGAAAAGGGCTGGGAACGCTTTCAAAACGAGCAGATCTGCCGCCTGAAGATCCGCCGGATGAAAGAGGAATGGGCAAAAGATCTGGTGGCATGGCCCTGGTGTATCTCCCAGGTGGTCAAGGCCCACGAGGACTGTCCGGAACTTCAAGCCGTTCTGGACGAGTACCACAAGCCGGTGGTGATCCAGGACCAGGTGCTGGGTGAGCTGAAGCTGGACAAGGACTATGATACCTTCGAGGGCGAAATCCAGTGGTGCGGAAAGGATGTGCTCCTTTCTCTGGAGGTCAATGCTGAAAGCAAGCCCTCCTGGACCCGCGCCCGCAGTGCCGCCAAGAAGCTGCTGGCCGACTGTGAAACCTGGGACAAAGCCATGCGGGAGCTTGCGGCAAAGAACCTGACCGAGCTGGCTAACAACTGGCTTTCCCAGGATGAGGAAAACCCCCGCGATCCGGAAACAGACCCCATCACAGAGGAAGAACTGGCCCGGCGGATCAGCATGACGAGCCTGTCCGTCACCTCCGGCGGCAGCTTCACCGCCTGGTTTGACTGCGACGAGATGTTCACCGACCATGCGGTAACGGTCTACGGTTCCTTGAAAAAGGGCCTCAAAGCTACCAACATTGAGGGGTAAGGATACGCCTATGAAACTGTATGAGTATTGGCTTGGGTTGTATCCCCTTGATTGGGAATTTTGCTTTATGCCAGTGCAAACCTATAAAAACTTCATCACAGAGCAGTATCATAAAAACCCCACTTTTTACAACATCTCAGCGGGTTCCATTGAGAAGGTATTGGCACACATTGATGTCATTTTATCTGCTGCCATGGAAGATTGGAATAATACCACGAACCATGCTGCCCTGCGTTGCCCCCCAATGATCTTTCCTCTCCCAAAGGGACAGGACAGCAATACAGCGGAATTTGCTATCATTCTCAAGATGGATAATGACGGAGATACAGTGGTCTATTCACCAATCCCATTACCCCATCTGGAAAACCAATGAGGAGGTGTATCTATGAAACTGAATTGTAAACGCATTGATTTTACATATACCCCTGGCGAGGAAATCTTCACCTTTCCCGATGAATCGGGACTGCCCTTTCTCTTCGATGTAGAGAAAGAACTGACAGCTGATCCTACCGCCATGGATGCGGTGGGAGAAATGCTGGATGAGGCGGAGAAATTGGCGGAGAAGGCCAAAGCCGCCATCAAAGCGGCGCTGGCGGACGAGGACAGCCGCTACCATAGCGTTGTGACATTTTTCATGGAGTTCCACCGGGACGATGTAGGCCCGGATATTGCGGCTGATCTTTTTCCGGGAACCGACCCATCCAAGCTGTCCTTTACTGAGATGGTGGACTTTTTGCGGCTCAAGCGGTTTGGCAGCCTGGTGGATGACGAGATGGATCAGCAAGTTTTCATTATGGATCTGTCCTTCAACCCGGAGATCACCGACGAGCTGATGGTGATCTACTTTGATTTGAACCAGGAGATTTTCTGTATTACTCATGAAAGCTGAGGAACGAAAAAGAGAAAAATATCTGCCCACACTTCTGGTTCAGCAGATCCGCCTGCAATGGTATAAAGACTGTCGGGGCGGAAACGCCGCCGCACAACGGAACCAGTATCCCAGAGCGATGCGGCTGCCGAAAGACTTCTTCTCTTACTATTCCTTTGGCCTGCCTACTCACTTTGCATCTATCGTACAGAGGCCCGATGGATTTCGGATTGATCGGGACTGTCGCAGGCTGATGGAATGGAAGCCTAATGGCACAATGCGGCTTCACCCTTTTGAACTGATTCAGCAGGAGTCTGGAATCCAGGTGCATTACCGCTATGATTGGCATATTGGTGCGATGCCGGAGCGATATACCTACGATAAGACAGGGCAAAAACAGCCCCTCAATGAGTTAGCACTGGATTTGATTCCTGGTGATTATGGTCGAGCTGTCTGCAATGGGCGGTTCCGGGACTGGGACACCGGGATCTGGTATTATGCACTGGATATTTTGAATGTGATGCCGCTTACAGAACTCACTGACTCATTGACCAGTTTTACGGACAGAGAACCCAGTAAGATATATACCAAGATCGACCGGCTGTGGTGAGGAAAGACAGGAGGATAACCACATGATTTCCACAAAAGATTTATCTGGCCTTCCCAATGCGGAGCGCCTGAAAAACTTCTGCAAAGGGCTGGCAGCTCTGGACATCATCATGGTGGAGGAGGAATGGAGCTTCATCCGCCACTATACATACAACCCCGCATGGCGAAAAGGCAAAGAGGCATTCTTTGCCACTGATGGCAGTGACCAGAGCATGATCGTCATGTTTGCGCCGGAAGGCTGTGTAATCAACGGTGTGGATTCCGAACTCTACGACTGGGAGAAAAAACTTCCCCGAATAGAAGACCTGACGGATGGGATGCCCCCTGCGTTGCAAAAGCTCATGGGCAGCCGTGAAGTCAAAAAGATGAAAAGTACCTTCTGCGTCTGGACGGAAGACGGCATCACCTGGTACTGCAATCCCATGGACGGCGAGGACGCATCCAAAGACCTGCTTCCCCTGATCGATGGCGATCCACAGACCTATGTGGAGTATGGAAAGTGGTTTTACCCAGCAGACCTGCCTTTGGAGACTGTGCGCCAGCTTGCTGATGGGGTTCCGGTGACAAAAGAACTGGTCATTGCGTTGAACCCTAAGCGCAATGAATGGGAAGAAATCAAGGCGGGCCTGGATAAGATCGGGTATCCGAATGAACTTTGACAGAAGGATGGGAGAACACAATCATGGACACGAATTTTAACGCGGCCCTTTACCAGGAAGAAATGCTGTCCCTTGTGAATACCGCCATCAAAAAGCTGAAAGCGGAGCATCCGGATTACACGGTGTTCACTATAAGCCTGACAACGGACTTTGCCTCTGGGGTAAGCGCCGTCCACTTTGACAGCCGGGCCTCCTCGGAACGGTATCTCAAGAACGAAGCAGAGCAATACCAGAAATATCTTCAGGCCGGCAATCTGAGTATGGCCGAGATGTATGCTCCCACTGGAGAGATCCGGATTACCAATCCTGCGGACTTTGAACTTCCATTCTACGCAGAGATTCAAAATGAATCCTTTTCTTTGAATTTTGAGGAGGAACAGGAAGACGAAGATTCTGAGTTGGAAGATGAAGCATCATGCGTCTACTGGGAGGAGGCTACCCCCATTCTGAAACAGGTCGCCGCTGTAGCTTATCGAACAGCCAAATCAGAACTGAATGTTGATACAGAAGCATTTGAGGTCAGTTACAATGGCCCGGAGGATTGGTATTATCCACTTGAGAAATAATGGAGGTGACCACCGTGACGAAAGAACGCATCCCCATTTCCGGCGATCTGGGCAGCAAGGTCAAGCAGCTGATGGAGTACGCTGGGTGGTACGAAGGCCGCAGTGTGGATATTTCCATTGCGGAGAAGTATTACGCCAATCATGGCGTCCCGATGATGAAGACCACCCAGCGGTTTTACCGCAAGTATTTCGGCCTGTGCTGTGAGTGGTACCTGGCGCAGAAAAAGCTGAACTGGGCGGCTGACTTTGAGTTTGCTTTGTTCCCTTACCTGGTCAATGGGATCAAAAACCATTTGGAGGACGCCTATTTCCGGGATATGTCCGGCTGTGAGCTGGCGGAGATCGAACAGGCTGCCGGTCAGAAGTGCCAGCCCATCGGTCATATCGGCTACTACTACCCGGCGGAGGTTTGGATCTCCGAGTACGGGAAACTATATGCGAAATATGAGTATCAGGATGAGATTGAGTGCTTTCCAGATGTGTTTGCCCTGATTGAACGGGAGTTGCGGCAGTGCAAATTTGATTCCGCTGCCATGAAAACGGTTGAGGCACTGGACGGAAAGATATGACGAAGCAACAAGGAGGAACTGATTATGAACATGAAAGAAAAACTGGAGTCGTTGGGCAGAAACAGCATTCAGCTGAAAATTGCCAGAAAAGAAACATACAAGCTGGGCGCTACCCGCTTCGGCGGAAAGCCGGATGTGCCCCCGGACTTCGTTTGGCCTACTTATGAGGGCGAGAGCTATGACCATGTGGTAAAAGATCGTCCTCTCACTTTCCTGGCCCAGTTCAACTGTGAGGAGCTGGCCCAGTTTGACAAAGAGCATCTTCTGCCCGATCACGGTCTGCTGTCCTTCTTCTATGAAACGGATACCCAGTGCTGGGGCTATGACCCCAAGGATAAGGGTTGCGCCCGCGTCTATTGGTTTGAGGATCTTTCGGCGCTGTCCGCAGCAAACTTTCCTGCGGATATGGAGGAAGATTTCAAGTTTCCTATGGTCAAAATCAAGATGGACTCAAAATACTCCTATCCTTCCTGGCAGGATTTCAGCGAGATGTTCCCCGATGAGAAAGACTACGATGCCTTTGATCTTGTATGGAACGAGCTGACCGACGAAACCCCGGAGAACCGCTCCCAGCTGCTGGGCTGGCCCGATGTGATCCAGAACAGTATGTTTGCCGAATGTGATTTGGTGACCCAGGGCTACTATCTGGGCAATGGTTGGGTTAAGATTCCAAAGGAGGTCCGTCAGCAGGCGGAAGAAACGGCCAGAGACCGATGGATGCTGCTGTTCCAGCTGGATACCGTGGAGCTTGGCGACTTTGAGCTGATGTTCGGAGACTGCGGGCACATCTATTTCTACATTACCAAAGAGGATCTGGCAGCCCGCCGCTTCGACCGGATCTGGCTGATCCTCCAGTGCTATTAAAACTATGAAACAGGACTTTCCGATTTGGCGCAGTCAAATATTGCAGAATCCGCGGGACATTTCACCGCTGAAATTCGGAATGTCACAGGATGAGGTCATAGAAATCTTTGGCAAGCCCGATGCCGTTTCCACCATGAGGAGCGGCGGGAAACCTTTGATCCTCAAATACCATGACATTGAACTGCATTTCGATAGAAAGGCTCCTCATGGACTCTACTTAATTTACAGCGACAATGAGATCGAGTTGAGCGTCACAGCCGAGCACGAAGAAACGCTGCAACCAATCGCCAACACAGAGCCGGTGGACAACGAATTTTTCCTTCGGGATGGAGCGGTCTATTTCTCCGGCCTATATGAAAACGGTCTGCTCAAAGGTGTTGCGCCCAAAGACTTCTGCTGCTGGCATTACTGGGGTAAGTCCTCTGCGGCCTGCTTTCTCGGCGGGATTCGCCTTCGTGGAGCAGACCCGGCATCGTTTCGGGTGTTAAACTATGCCTACGCCATGGACAAAACAGCCGTCTACACCACCAGCGGAAGAATCCCAGATGTAGAGCTGGCAGCCTTCCAGGTATTAGACAACGGCCAGAACGATTCGGGTGCGCCCCAGGGATATGCAAAGGACGGCCGGCAGGTCTACTTCCACAACGGGGACGGCAAGGTGAAGATCATCAAGGGTGCGGAAGTTTCCTCTTTCCGCTCGTTGGGCGATACCTATTTTGCCAGAGATGAGAAGCGGATCTATGCCTACGGCAAGCAGCTTTCCAAAGCAGAGCTGACTTCCTGGGAACTGCTTGGGCACTGGTATTCCCGCGATGCCAAGCGGGTGTACTACCTCAACCGAGAGATCAAGGGCGCGGATCGGGACAGTTTTACAGTTTGCACTCCTGTGGACGCGGCTCCACTTGTCGATCATCTGGCCCGCGACAAAGACCATTTTTACCAAAATGATGAGATAATGGAAGAAACGCTGTGGCTGGAACAGCTGCGCAAAATGACCCAAGAACCGTAAACGGAGGAAAACGGCTATGGACTATTTGAAGATATTGCATGAAAACCCTGATTTGGCGGATGAATTTGATTCGCTGTTTGACTTCTTCCTGCTGGATGAGTTATCCCCGCGGGATGAGGCGGACGGCCGAGCAACCTTCACACTGCCCGGCATGGCTTTTGCCAGAGATGGCTCCGGCGGAGAATACCATCTGCTGGAAGATGGCTCCATTGGATATTACAGCAGCGAAGGGGAGGCAGGCCGTCTGGCCGAGAGCATGGACGATCTCTTTTCCCTGCTTGTGAATTGTATCTGCTGGCACGACTGCTGTGACGCAAAGCAGTATGTGGATTCCAAGACATTGGAGGAGTATGGGCAGAGACATCGCAACTGTAACTTGGAAGATATGGATATGGACAGCTTGCGGCGGGTGTCTGATGCGCTCGGCATCCCTACCGGTGAGCCGCTGGCTCCGGTTCTGGAGCGGTTCCGCAAAGCAACCCAGCGTGAGCCTGTGTATCAGTGTATATTCCACGAGGACGACGGAAGCCTGACCGAATCATACGGTTTGATGTTTGAATGAGAAAGGAGCAATCACGATGAAAGCATTTGACCCCAATTATAAACTGCTGGACGAGATGTATCAGGACGATTACTATCCTGCTTCTCTGGTGGACAAGGTCAAGGACGAGCTTCAGAAGGTCATCGACCTGCTGGAGAACGGCGAAACCGACCCCGAAGTGGTACAGGAAACGCTGGACGAGGCGGTCTGCGGCATCAATGATCTCCAGGAGGAGTTTGACGAGAACGACAGCGAGATCGAAACGGTGGCACGGGAATGCATTGCGGCAACTGTGGCCTACATTCTGGAGTGGTTCAACATCCCCATCGACACCGAGGAGGCTATCCGGGAACGGGACTGGTGAGCCCTATGACAGAAAAAGAACTGGCCGTTTGTGATGAGTGCGGCAGCCTGTTTTTCAAAGGCTCCTCACAGATGATGGGGCTGTGCCCGGAATGTGCCCATATTCTTTATGGCTACCCGAATTGTGACCATCATTTTCAGGATGGCCGGTGTGTGAACTGCTATTGGGATGGCTCAAAGAGTGTGTACATCAAGAAACAGAATCAACAGGAGGAAACTGATATGCCTACAACTGAATGGCTGAACAAATACGAAGCAATCAAGAACAAACTGACCTGTAAAGATGACTTGGAGGCCCATTTCACAGAGAAAGTGATTGGGAACATGGCGGTGGATGTACTGGACATCGGTGCCGTCCATTTCCCCACCGGGCAGATTTTCGCCTGCGATCCGCTGGTGGAGCTGGAGGACACTCTGCCGTTCCTTCAAACGATCCCCGCCGGAACTTATCCCGTAAAAATCTGCGTGGTGCCCAGCGAACAATACGGCGACCGCTACGCCTGCGTCAAGGTGGAGGTCAGCCGGGAAAAGCCTGTCCGCTATGAGCTGGGCATGGTGGGCAACGAGAATCTGGACGCGGCGCTGGGAGATGACGACTACTTCGGTTTCGGCGTGGATGCCGGGATGGGGTGTATTGCAGACATCCAGACCCAGGCGGCCTTCAAGACCTACTGGGCCAAGCGGCTGGAGGAGGACCCTGACATTGACCCCTATAACGACCTGTTCTGCGACTTGCTGGAGGAAAACGCCAAAGCTCACCCCAAATATCAGGGGGACTGCGGCGACTGGCTCAACTGGACAGTGCCGGACACGGACTGCAACCTGCCCATCTTCTCCTCTGGCTGGGGTGACGGTTACTATCCCGTCTACTTCGGCTATGACGCAAAGGGCGAAGTCTGCGCCGTGTATGTGCGCTTCATCGACATTGAAGCCAGTTACAAAGAGCAGGAATAAGGAGGCGCGCTATGGAATTACCAAAACGGGCACGAACAGCGGATTGGGAAAACGGTGTCCTAACTTTAGATGGAGAAAAGAAATTTGATATTCCGGAGCTGACCACAGAGATCATGGAACGGCTGGCCGGTTACACCCTGGTGGGCTTCCATGTGAAAGGCTATCCGGTGACGGATGAACTGCTTGCCCCCTTCGCCGAACACAAAAGCATGGTCAACTTCGGTGTGGAGAACGGCACGCTCACCGATGCTTGCTTCCTCATCTTTGCCGCTATGCCCAAGCTCCGCTATCTGCTGTTGGACGGCAACGCCGCCATCCACGGCAGCGGCCTGTCCGCCCTGCAAAGCTGCAAGCTGGACCTTCTCACCCTCAACCGCACCGGGTTGGACGACGCCGGTTTGCTCCAGGCGGCCTCCATTCCCAAGCTCTCCCACATCCAGATCGACCATACCGCCGTTACCTATGAGGGCCTGCTGGCCATCGCTGGCAACAACCGCATCGAGCCAGTGGCCCATGTGCAATTCACCCAGGAGCAGATGGAACACTTCTCCCAGCTCCAGCGGGAAAAGGCCAAAAAGCCCGTCCAGCTGGATGAGCAGGCGGCGGCGGAATGCCGCAGGGTGCTGTCCGCTTTCTTTGCCGAGATGACGCAGTGGGAGCAGTACATGGAGCAGGCTGGGTTTGAAGATCCCGAGGCTGTGCCCCGCCTGCTGGCGATCTGGGAGAAGTATGTGAGCGAAAAGCCCCGTCCGGGCTACCGGCCTCTGGGCCTCTCATACAGCGCCCAGGGCACCTACAACGGGGAAGAATTCCTTGACGCAGAGCAGATCACCAAAAACAAGCTCTACATCTACACCAGGGAGAAAAACACCGGCTTTGACCGCCGCATTCTTATGAAGCGTGTGGGCGAAGGCTGGAAGATTGATGCGGTGCAGGAGCGGCTGAACGGCTGGCAGCGCACGGAAGTGTGAGGCATCACATGGCTTGGGAATATGAAACCTTTGGCCCGGACGGTAAATGCAAATTGTTCGGTGTGAACATCTTTGACTACGACTGGCAAACCACCGGCAAGCGGGTAAAAATCAAAGACCCCATCTATCACCAAGACCATACCTTCGAGGTCTGGCAGGTAGAGATTGATGGGCAGATCCACCGCTTTGCTGCTGGAGAGTTCTCCAACTGCGTATGGGGATTTTATTTAGAGAAAGACGGATGAAAGGAGTGTGTGGGCGCATGAGCCGAATCGTCGATAAACCCTACTTTACATACAGTGCATACAACGCCCTGACCTCCGGCATTCAGGTGAAATGCCCCAAGTGCCACGGCGCAGGTATGGTGACAGCGGATGATGACAACGCCTATTTCCGGTGCCTGAGCTGCGGCCATCAGGAGACCCGTGACCGGACGATCTACCGCTACGATGTCCATAACCAGTGCAAAAACTGCGGAAGATACTATCGGGTGGATATTGAAGATGAGGAAAAGCAGCACTTTTCTGTTCTCCATGTGGCCTGTCCCTATTGTGGGACAACCATGTCGGGAGAAGTTCATAAAACAGCTGAAGCATTTTCCTACACTGCTGAGATTCAGGACGGACGAGAACCTTATTTCGGCCTGGAACTGTGGTTTTTGACCTCCTTCCAGGGCAAACCGGCCTGGGCACTCAACCGGGAGCACCTTGCCTATCTGATCGGCTATCTCAGCGCCGACCTGCGGGAAAAGCCGCTGGGAAGAGCGAAAAAGACTCAGGCCGATCATCTCCCCGCCTTCATGAAAACCGCAAAGAATCGGGAGCGGATCGTGAAGCTGCTGAAGAAGCTGCAAGAGAAATGAGGAAAACAATATGGCACTACAAGATAAGAAAATCATGCCTCCCCCTTGGCTGGCCCACCGGGAGATCGAGCGATACTCCATTGGCTGGCGCATGGGCTATGGGGAGGATTACATATACCGATTTGGCGATTGGCTGGACACCCTCTCCCCGGAGGAGCGGACGGAATACCGCACTCTCTTTCCCGAGCCGGTGACCTGGAAGGGCTGGTGGGATGACGAGGACAGCAGCGAGGTACTGGAGCATGGTGACTTCTTGGTGGATGCGTGGCAGCCGGAAGGCCAGCCAAAGTACCTGTCTCTTATACACATCTCCGAGCCCACGAGACACTCGCT
>OWIW01000625.1_pt1 | contig 24021 bp, 18 predicted proteins | sample 2433821 | NCBI WGS metagenome assembly OWIW01 (sample SAMN05065751, study PRJEB22554) | human gut metagenome | biome: ENVO:2100002; feature: ENVO:00000062; material: ENVO:00002003 | host: Homo sapiens | place: USA | reverse complement strand
CGGCTCCGGTTCCGGTAAGACCCGCTTCTGGCTCAAACCGAGTGCGCCCGTAAGGGCGGTATAAATCCTACCTTGAGCAAGTAGTAGGTAAAAGTATCAAGCGGCATTGTGCCGCAACCTATCATTCCCCGTCTTACCCCAAAAGGGAAACCGGAGGGCGACCATAGCATGACGGAGGACACGGGGCGCTGAAGCCTCAGAAGCGCCGGCGTGACGGAATGAAAATCCACGTATGAGGATGGAAGCTAGACTGCTTGAATGACAGCCTGAAATCGGGACCAAGAGCGTACCCCTGACGTAGAGAGGTTGTACTCGTCAGTGTTCCTGACAGTCGCATTGTTTGGCTATGCGGCTGCTGATACTCGGAGCAGGTTCAGCCACGGGAAAGTGGAAAAAGGCGAACGTCACATACCGACAACGTGGAACGCTTGTTTATACCGTACTAAACGGGGATTGCCTAAAGTGAAATGCCGAAAGGCTATGAAAACGCTGAAATGCGGGGTTCTGAATATTCACCATGGCAACAGAGTTCCCATAGTAGTCTGCGGACGGGAAAGCCGTCTACATGGCAAAGGGGAACAGTGAATCATTTTCAAAACAGAAAGGATGGTGTGTGAGACACTATGAGAAATCCGATTCATGTCTTGAAAAGCCTTGAAGAAAAGGCAAGTGTAAGTAACAACAAATATGAAAGATTATATCGCAACCTATACAATCCAGAGTTCTATCTCCTTGCATATGCGAACATTGCGAAATCGCAGGGGAGCATGACGCAGGGGGTAGACGGGCAGACGCTGGACAACATGAGCCTGCCGAGAATTAACCGGATTATTGAATCCATACGCAACAGGACATATCAGCCAAAGCCTGCAAAAAGAAAGTACATTCCTAAAAAGAACGGGAAACTTCGCCCGTTGGGAATCACTTCTACTGATGATAAGTTAGTGCAGGAAGTGGTCAGAATGATTCTTGAAGCAATCTATGAGCCGACATTCAGCAACAATTCACACGGTTTCAGACCAAAAAGAAGCTGTCACACGGCACTTACGCAAGTGAAGAAAAACTTCACAGGTGTTACATGGATTGTCGAGGGAGACATTAAGGCGTGCTTTGATAACTTCGACCATCATGTGTTGGTTGAATTACTGCGGAAAAGGATTTCAGACGAGGCTTTTATCGGTCTAATCTGGAAGTTCCTGAAAGCCGGATATATGGAACAATGGCAGTACAACTGCACCTACTCCGGTGTTCCGCAGGGCAGCGGTATCAGTCCGATATGTGCAAACATCTACCTCAGCGAACTGGACAACTATATGCAGGAATACAAAGAAAAGTATGATTGCGAGCCAGAACGCAGAAGGACGACCAGAGAATACGAGCGGGCGTCCCGGAGATACAGAAAGGCACGTAAAGCGTTAATGGGCGCAGAAAAATCAACTCCTGAACTGGTAAAAGAATTTAAGGATTCCAGAAGGAAGAAGATGAATCAGCACTATTACAATCCGTTTGAGGAAGGCTTCAAGAAAATCCAGTACAACCGTTACGCCGATGATTTTGTAATTGGCGTTATCGGCTCCAAAAAGGACGCAGAAAAAATCAAGGAAGATGTAAAAATCTTTCTCCAAGAAAAACTGCATTTGGAAATGTCCGAGGAAAAGACGAAAGTCACCCATTCCAGTAAGCCGGTACGCTATCTGGGGTACGATTTCAAAGTAATCCATTCCAAGAACATGAAGCGTTGTAAAAACGGCGACATGAAACGGGTGTGGTATGGAAAAGTATTCCTGTATATGCCGAAAGAAAAATGGATTAAAAAAGCGATGGAACGGGGAGCGATACAGGTGAAACGCAACAATGACACAGGCAAAGAAATGTGGCGTCCTATGCCAAGGAAAGACCTGATGAACCGCAGCGATGCAGAGATTGTGTCTACTTTCAATTCCGAAATTCGAGGGTTATATAACTTCTATCGGATAGCAGAAAACGTAGGCGCATTGCACAAGTATTACTACATGGTGCGGTACAGCATGTTAAAAACTCTGGCAGGAAAGCACAGAACGAATGTCAGTGTTATTAAGAAGCGGCACATGGTAAACGGAGTACTGAGAATCCCATACGATACAACTAAGGGACGTAAATACTGCGAATTTTACCATGATGGATTCAGAAAGCACAGCGACGGCTATGACAATGTGGCAGACGTTATGCCGAGTTATAGGAAATATGACAGCAGGCACACGATAGTAAACCGCATAAAAGCCGGAGTATGCGAGATTTGCGGGGAACATGCAGACTATTTATGTATGCACCACGTAAGAACGCTGAAATCGCTGAAAGGCAGGGATATATTTGAGCAGAAAATACTGAAAATGAGAAGAAAATCTCTGGCTCTCTGCCCTGACTGCTTTGAACTCTTACACGAAACCAAAGAATCAAGGTGATTCATGGAAAGCCGGATACGCTGAGAGGTGTACGTCCGGTTTGGGAGGCGGCTCCCTGAAACCTACTGATGAAAGTCAGCAAGGCGCAGGGTGCCTACCTCATACCTGATGCAGTGCGTGTCCAAGGACTATCCGGCCTCTTTCATTATCACCGATCCCAAAGGGGGCCTGATCGGGGAGGTGGGCCAGCTCCTTGTGCGAAGCGGCTACCGGGTCAAAGTGCTGAATACCATCAACTTTTCCAAGAGCATGCGGTACAACCCATTCCGCTACATTAATTCGGAAAAAGACATCTTAAAGCTGGTCAACACCCTGATCTGCAACACCAAGGGGGAGGGCGAAAAAAGCGCTGAGGATTTTTGGATCAAGTCGGAACGTCTGTTGTATTCGGCTCTCATTGGCTACATCTGGTACGAAGCGCCGGACGATGAAATGAATTTCACGACGCTGCTTGAAATGATCAATGCGTCGGAGGCCCGCGAGGACGACCCGGAATTTCAATCCCCGGTGGATGCCATGTTTGAACGGCTGGAAGAAAAAGACCCGGAACACTTTGCGGTGCGCCAGTACAAAAAATTCCTTCTGTCGGCAGGCAAAACCCGCAGTTCCATTTTGATTAGCTGCGGAGCCAGATTAGCGCCATTTGACATCCGGGAAGTGCGGGAGCTGATGGAGGACGACGAGCTGGAGCTTGACACCATCGGGGATGAAAAAACGGCCCTGTTCCTCATTATGAGCGACACGGACACGACGTTTAACTTCATTCTTACCATGGTGCAGAGCCAGCTTATCAACCTTTTGTGCGACCGGGCCGATGACAAATACGGCGGGCGGCTGCCCGTCCATGTGCGGATGATTCTGGACGAGTTTGCCGTGCGCTCGTAAGCGGAACCCATTCGTTCCGCGCGGGCTTGTTTGTAATCTATCTTTAGCAAGATAGTAGGTTCAATGTGAGGGCTTCGCAGAAGCCTAATTCCTATCATCAACCGACTTATCCGAAAGGGAAACCGGACGGGGAGTATAGCATGTCGGTAACGGTGCTATTCAGTCAGCTATCAGACTGTGAACGGGCATCAAGATGAAACGTCATGTATGAGGTTAAACAGCTATACTGCTTAAATGACAGCCAGAGGGGCTTTATCGTCAGCACTGACGGAAGATAGCTATTATACGTCAGGCAGTGCAGGGTGTACGCAGAGTTGTGCGAACTGCGTCTACACATCACATTCCGCACTGACCAGCCGCAATAAGCGGAAAATGGCGAACGTCGTAACCGACAACATGACACGCTTGTACAGACAAGCCTAAACGAGGATAGTCTAAACAGGAACGCTTATCATTTTAAGCTATGGCAGTAAGTGTCTGAATATCCTGCAAGGCTACGGAGTCTCCATAGTAGTCTGAGGCGGTAATACCGTACACATGGCGAAGGGAGACAGCTATACGACTGAAATAATTTAGGAAAGGTGTGTGAGACACTATGAGAAGTCCAAAGATTATTTTGGAAAATCTACAGAAACACTCGAAAGAGGAAAACTACAAGTATGAGAGACTGTATAGGAATCTTTACAACGAAGATTTTTATTTGCAGGCTCTCCAAAACATCTATGCCAACAAGGGAGCGATGACACCCGGCATAGATGGGCTGACACTCGACGGATATGGTAAAGAAAGAGTGGAGCGGATTATCAATGCAGTAAAAGACCACAGCTATCAGCCGAATCCAGTCCGCAGGCAGTATATCAAAAAGAAGAACGGGAAAATGAGACCGCTCGGAATCTCATCATCTGATGACAAGCTGGTGGAGGAAATCGTAAAAATGATACTGGAAAGTATCTATGATCCGACGTTCTCCAACTATTCCCACGGTTTCAGACCGGGCAGAAGCTGCCACACAGCACTTTTACAGTTACAGCAGAACTTTACTGGTGTGAAATGGTTTGTGGAGGGAGATATAAAATCGTATTTTGATACGATAGACCACCATAATCTCATCAATATCCTGCGCAGGAGGATAAAGGACGAAGCATTTATAGAGCTTATCTGGAAATTTCTGGGAGCAGGATATATGGAGAACTGGGAATACAACGCTACTTTCAGTGGAATAGCCCAGGGTTCCGGTATCAGCCCTATCCTTGCGAACATCTATCTGAATGAATTTGACAGATTCATGGAGGATTATAAAAAGAAGTTCGACAGGGGAACGGGCAGGAAAAGGAATAATGAATACACCAGAAAACAGTCGCACCGCCAACGATGCAAGAATAAAATCCGAAAAGAATGGGACGGATACTCGGACGCAGAAAAACAGGAGGCATTACGCCGCCTGTCAGAGCTAAAAAGAGAGTTCCAGAAAATCCCTATGGGAGACCCGATGGACAAAAACTATAAGCGGATTCAATATGTGCGGTATGCCGATGATTTTCTTATTGGTGTAATCGGCAGTAAAGAGGACGCAGAAAAGATTAAAGCAGACATCGGGAAATTCTTTGAGGAAACGCTGAAACTGGAATTGTCTGCGGAAAAGACGCTCATTACAAACAGTGACGACAAAGCGAGGTTCCTCGGCTATGACGTTACGGTATGTAACGACAGTGCAGTGAAGAAAGCCAGAGGAAAAGGTACAACTAAAGCCTATACTGGCAAAATCAAGCTGTACCTGCCGAAAGAAAAATGGGTAGGTAAGCTGTTAAGCTATGGCGTGCTGAAAATCGTGTCAAAGGCGGGAGAAAAAGAAGTCTGGAAGCCATTACAGCGGAATGACTATATATTTCTGCCAGTGCATGAAATGGTGCGGAAATACAATGCGCAGATTCGGGGGATTTATAACTATTACCGCCTTGCGAGTAATGTTTCCGTACTGAATAAGTTCCATTATGTTATGGAATACAGCCTGTACAAGACAGTTGCGGCAAAATACCGTATTACGATGACAAAAGCAAAGCTCAAATATACCAAAAACAAAGAGTTCAGAGTACCGTACAAAACCCAGAGAGGCGTGAAGTATGCAGTATTTTACAACGATGGTTTCCGAAAAGTGAAATATGCTCTCGGAGGTTATGTTGATGTAATACCCGAATATGAGCAGATGAACAAGCCGAAAGAACTGTTTTTCAGATACAAGGCGAACGTCTGTGAGATGTGCGGTGCATATGTGCCTGCGGTTAAGGTATATCAGGTTAAAAGTATGAGCGACCTTGATGTGAACACAGACTGGGGAGCGATTATGAATAAGAAAAAAAGAAAAACGCTTGTAGTATGCGGAGACTGTTACAACAGAATCCATAAATAATGTAGAGAATGTATAGTGGGGAGCCGTATACATCGAGAGGTGTACGTGCGGTTCCGGGGCGAGGACTCGGAAACCTGCTGTTGTGAAGCAGTAAGGCGCCGGATTCTTAGCCTACAACATCGGTCAGATTCCCAACTTTGACAAGCTGATCGCCACCATCCGAAGCCGGGAAATCTCGGCTTCTATCATTTTGCAGAGCCAGTCACAGTTAAAGGCCATCTACAAGGATGCAGCGGAAATCATTTCCGACAACTGCGACTGTACGCTTTTCCTGAGTGGAAGAGGTAAAAACGCCAAGGAAATCGCTGACGTGCTGGGCAAGGAAACGATTGACAGCTACAACCAAAGCGAAAACCGGGGCGCGCAGACCTCCCACGGACTGAACTACCAAAAACTCGGAAAGGAGCTGATGAGCCAGGACGAAATTGCAACCATGGACGGAGGCAAGTGTATTTTGCAGGTGCGCGGGGTGAGGCCGTTTTTCAGTGAGAAATACGACATTACCCGCCACCCCCGCTATCAATACCTCTCGGATGCCGACAAACAGAACACCTTTGATGTGGACAGGTACTTGTCGTCCCTGCGCCGGAAAAAACGGCGCGTGGTATCGGAGGATGAAACCTTTGACCTTTACGACATTGACCTGTCGGACGAAGATTTAGCCGCCCAGTGAAGCGGCTTTTTTCCTGTAATCAATCAAATTTGGTCGCCGGAAACCGGCAGAAAGTGAGGCATATATGGAATTTTTCAATAGTGCAGTGGATACGTTACAGACCATCGTTGTGGGCCTGGGCGGGGCGCTCTGTGTATGGGGCGGCGTCAATCTGTTGGAGGGATACGGGGCCGACAACCCCGCCAGCAAGAGCCAGGGGATCAAGCAGCTTGTCGCGGGCGGAGGCGTGGCCCTCATTGGCATGACCCTTGTTCCGCTGCTGTCCGGGCTGCTGGGATAATCGTTTGGTCCATCTGCAAGCAATACGCCGCGCCCTCCTGCTGCTGGGAGGGCGCGGGAAAGGAGGGATACACACATGATTGATGATTTAATCGGGGAATGGATCAAAGGCATCCTGATTGACGGGATCAAGGGAAACCTGTCCGGCCTTTTCAGTACCGTGAATACCAAGGTCGGGGAAATCGCATCGGATGTGGGCAGCACTCCGCAGGACTGGAACGGCGGCATTTTTTCCATGCTGCAAACCCTGTCCGAAACGGTCATTGTCCCCATTGCGGCGGCGATTCTCGCCCTGGTGATGTGCTATGAGCTGATTGAAATGATTGTGGAAAAGAACAACATGCACGACTTTGATACGTCCCTGTTCTTCCGCTGGATGTTTAAGAGCGCATTTGCCATCCTCATTGTGACGAACACATGGAATATCGTCATGGGCGTCTTTGACGCCACCCAGGCCGTCGTGAACCAAAGCGCCGGGGTCATCATCGGGGAAACCAGCATTGACTTTGATACCCTGATTCCGGATCTGGAAACCCGGCTGGAAGCCATGGACATCGGCCCTCTGTTGGGCCTGTGGTTTCAGACCCTGGTTGTTGGGCTGACGATGCACGCGTTATCCATCTGCATTTTCCTTGTCACCTACGGGAGAATGATTGAAATATACGCTGTGACTGCGCTGGGGCCGATTCCCCTTGCTACGCTGGGAAACTCGGAGTGGCGCGGCATGGGCCAGAACTACTTAAAATCCCTGCTGGCACTGGGCTTCCAAGCCTTTTTAATCATGGTGGTGGTGGGGATTTACGCGGTGCTGATTCAGGACATCGGCACGATGGAGGATATTTCCGGCGCGATCTGGGGCTGTATGGGCTATACGGTGCTGCTATGCTATGGCTTGTTCAAAACCGGCAGCTTGTCCAAAGCCGTATTCACAGCCCATTGACGCTACACTATTTGCACAGGAGGAAACAGGCTTATCGAGAAATCACAGAAGAAAACCTATCACATTATTTACGCTGACCCGCCGTGGAGATATGACCAGAAAACGGTACAGGGAGCAGCGGAAAACCACTATCCCACCATGGGAATCGACGCGCTGTGCGCTCTGCCGGTGGAAACCCTGGCCGCCAAGGACTGCCTGATGTTTTTGTGGGCCACGTTCCCTATGCTGCCGGAAGCCCTGCGGCTGATCCAGGCATGGGGCTTCACCTTCAAGACCGTGGCCTTTGTATGGCTGAAACGGAACAAGAAAAGCCCCACCTGGTTTTACGGGCTGGGGCACTGGACAAGGGGCAATGCGGAAATCTGCCTGCTTGCCAAGCGGGGACACCCCAAACGCTATTCCCGCAGCGTCCATCAGTTTATCATTTCCCCCATTGAGGAACACAGCAAGAAACCCGACATCACCCGCGAGAAAATCATCGAGCTTGCGGGTGACCTGCCCCGCGCAGAACTGTTTGCCAGACAGAAAACCCCTGGCTGGGATGTTTGGGGCAACGAAGTGGACAGCGATTTTTCCCTGTCCGCACCAGAAACGAGGTGATTTTATTTGGCTTATGTCACTGTCCCCAAGGATTTTACCAAGGTGAAATCCAAGGTGGTATTCGGGCTGACGAAACGCCAGCTCATTTGTTTTGGCGGTGCGCTGCTGGTCGGTGTCCCGCTTTTTTTGTTGATCCGGGGCCGCATCCCCACCAGTGCGGCGGCGCTCCTTATGGTGTTTGCCATGCTTCCGGGCTTTCTGCTGGCGCTGTATGAGCGCCACGGCCAGCCCCTGGAAGTGGTGGTACACCAAATCCTGGAGTGTTGCTTTTTTCAGCCCAAGGAACGGCCCTACCAGACCAACAACGCTTACACCGCCCTTGTGCGGCAATTCCAGATGGAACAGGAGGTAAATGCCATTGTTCAAAAAGCAAAGAAACGAAACGAGCGCAAAAGCGCCGGTCAGGCTCACCCGTGCCGAGCAAAAAGAAATTCAGGCCGTCATCCGCAGGTATAAGGGCGACGGAAAGCCCCACTCCGCCCAGGAGAGTATCCCCTACGAGGCCATGTATCCAGATGGGGTTTGCCGTCTGACGCCCCGCAGGTTTTCCAAGTGCATCGAGTTTTCAGACATCAGCTATCAGCTTGCCCAGGCGGACACCAAGGCGGCCATCTTTGAAAGCCTGTGCGACCTTTACAACTATCTGGATGCCTCCATCCACATCCAGTTTTCCTTTCTCAACCACAAGATCGACCCCAGGCAGTACGCCAAGAGCCTTGAAATCCGGGCGCAGGGCGATGCCTTTGACGACATCCGCACGGAGTATTCCGCCATCCTAAAAGACCAGCTCGTCAGCGGGAACAACGGACTGGTAAAGCGGAAGTTTCTCACCTACACCATTGAGGCTGACAGCCTGAAACTGGCCCGTGCCAGACTGCACCGCATTGAAACCGACCTGTTGGGCTATTTCAAGAGCATGGGGGCCGTGGCGTGGGGGCTGGACGCAACGGCCCGGCTGGAAGTCATGCACCGCATGTTCCACCCGGACGGGGAGCCGTTTTCCTTCGATTGGAAGTGGCTGGCTTCCTCCGGCCTCTCCACCAAGGATTTTATCGCCCCGTCGTCGTTCCGTTTCGGGAACGCCCGGATGTTCGGGCTGGGAGGCAAGTACGGGGCTGTCAGCTTCTTAAACATCCTGTCCCCGGAGCTGTCGGATGAAATGCTGGCCGACTTTCTCAATACGGAAAACGGCATTGTGGTGAACCTCCATGTGCAGGCCATCGACCAGAGCGAGGCCATCAAGACGGTGAAGCGCAAGATTACCGACCTGGACGCCATGAAGATTCAGGAGCAAAAGAGGGCTGTCCGCAGCGGCTACGATATGGACATCCTTCCCAGCGACCTTGCCACCTACGGGCAGGACGCCAAGGAGCTGCTAAAGACCCTGCAAAGCCGGAATGAACGGATGTTTCAGCTCACCTTTCTTGTCCTCAATACCGCCGACACCCGGCAGGCGCTGGAAAACGATGTGTTTTGGGCCGCAGGCGTGGCACAGAAATACAACTGTTCCCTTGTACGGCTGGACTACCAGCAGGAGCAGGGCCTTATGAGCAGCCTCCCATTAGGGGCCAGCCACATCCAGATTGAGCGTTCTCTGACCACTTCCAGCGTGGCCGTGTTCGTCCCCTTTGTAACGCAGGAGCTGTTTCAGGATGGAGAGGCCATGTATTACGGCGTCAATGCCAAGACCGGCAACATGATTATGCTTGACCGAAAGCGGGTGCGCTGCCCAAACGGTTTAAAGCTGGGTACGCCAGGAAGCGGCAAGTCCATGAGCTGCAAATCCGAAATTTTGAGTGTGTTCCTCTGTACGCCGGATGACGTGTATGTATGTGACCCGGAGGCCGAGTATTACCCCCTTGTAAAACGGCTGCATGGACAGGTGGTGAAACTGTCACCCACCAGCAAATCCTATGTGAACCCACTGGACATCAACTTAAATTACAGCGAGGATGAAAGCCCGCTGGCCCTAAAATCGGACTTTGTTTTATCGTTTTGTGAACTGGTGATGGGCGGAAAGAACGGGCTGGACGCCATCGAAAAGACGGTCATTGACCGGGCGGTGCAGGTGATCTACCGGCCCTATCTGGCAGACCCCAAGCCGGAGAATATGCCGATTCTTTCCGACCTCCACAAAGCCCTGTTAGACCAGAATATCCCGGAGGCCGACCGGGTGGCCCAGGCCCTTGACCTGTATGTGAACGGCAGCTTAAACGTGTTCAACCACCGTACCAATGTGGACATTGAAAGCCGGATTGTGGCCTTTGACATCAAGGAGCTGGGCAAGCAGCTAAAGAAAATCGGGATGCTGATCGTCCAAGACCAAATTTGGGGCAGGGTGACGCAAAATCGCAGCCAGGGCAAGGCAACGTGGTTCTTTTGTGATGAATTTCACCTGCTGTTGCGGGAGGAACAGACAGCGGCCTTTTCCTGCGAGATTTGGAAGCGTTTCAGGAAATGGGGCGGCATCCCGACAGGTGCCACGCAAAACGTCAAGGATCTGCTGTTGTCGCCGGAGATTGAAAATATTCTGGAAAATTCGGACTTCATCTGCCTGCTCAACCAGGCGTCCGGCGACCGGCACATCCTTGCGGAGCGATTGAACCTATCCCCCCAGCAATTACGGTATGTGGAAAATTCCGAACCCGGCGAGGGGCTTTTGATTTACGAGAATGTAGTTTTGCCCTTTAAGAATCCTATCCCAAAGCACACCCAGCTTTACCAGATCATGACCACCCGCTTAGGCGAGAGGGCCACGGTATGAGGTGCGGGGCCGCAAAAGGAGGTGACGCACTATGAAGCCCTTAAACCCCCGTGATAAGGTGACACAGCGCATGACCCGCGCTGGGCTTACACTGGATAACCAGACCACCGGTGAGAGCGTCAACATTTCCAGCCGGGAGGCCGAACCGGAATACACGGCCAAGCCGGGCGGCACAGCGGAAAAGGCGCTGGAACGAGCTGTGGACATCCGCGACCGGCTGGATGCAGCAAAAAGCGCCCTCCCCAAAAAGCGCGTGATTGCCAAGGCAACCGTCTACGACGAGGCCAAGGGAAAGACCAGAAGCAAACTTCACTTTGAGAAAGTGGAGAAACATCCGCCAAAGCTCAAACCCAATCCGGCCAGCCGCCCGGTGCAGGAGGCGGGGCTATACCTCCACGGAAAAATCCATGAGGTGGAGCAGGAAAATGTGGGTGTGGAGAGCGGCCATAAGGCGGAAGAACTGGCCGAGCGCCAAGCGGGAAAGGCGCTGAGAAACGCCAGACGGCGGCATAAGCTGAAACCCTACCGGGCCGCAGCCAAGGCGGAACGAAAATCCATGGCCGCCAATGCCGAGTTTGTGTATCAAAAATCCCTGCGGGACAACCCGGAACTGGCGCAGGCGGTGAGTAATCCCATTTCCCGCCTCTGGCAGAAACAGCACATCAAACGGGAATACGCCAAGGCCGCACGGGCGGCGGGCCGGAGCGCGGCAGGTAGTGCAAAGACCACCGCATCAGCCGCCAGGAAAGCCGCAGAGAAAGGAAAACAGGCCGCGTCCCTTGTGGCCCGTCACTGGAAAGGGGCGCTGCTGATCGGCGGCGTGGGCCTGCTTCTCATGCTGATTATGGGCGGCCTGCAATCCTGCACCGCCATGTTCGGCAGTGCCGGGACGGGGCTTGCGGCCACCTCCTATCTGTCCGAGGACAGCGATATGCTGGGGGCCGAGGCTGCCTACGCCGGGATGGAAGCTGATTTACAGTACGAACTTGACCACTACGAAACCCTCCATCCCGGCCATGACGAGTACCGTTTCGAGCTGGACGAGATCGGCCATGACCCCTATGTACTGACCTCCATCCTCTCCGCGCTGCATAACGGCGTGTTCACCTTGGAGGAAATACAGGGCGACCTTGCCATGCTCTTTGAGCAGCAATACACCCTGACCGAGCGCGTGGAGGTGGAGATCCGCTATCGAACGGTTACGCACACAGACAGCGACGGCAACGAATACGAGGAAGAAGTGCCGTATCGCTATTCCATCTGCTATGTGACACTGAAAAATGCGGATTTGTCCCACCTGCCAGTCTATCTCATGATCGAGAAACAACTGAGCCTGTACGCAGCCTATATGCAGACGCTGGGCAACCGGCAAGACCTCTTTCCAAGCGGCAGCTATCCCAATGCCTCCACCATCAAGAAGCCGACCTACTATGAAATCCCACCAGAGGCGCTAAAGGATGAAGCCTTTGCGGCCATGATCGCGGAGGCGGACAAATATGTGGGGTATCCCTATGTGTGGGGCGGTTCCAGCCCGTCCACGTCCTTTGATTGTTCCGGCTTTATTAGCTGGGTACTCAATCACAGCGGATGGAGCGTCGGGCGGCAGACGGCGCAGGGGCTTTATAACCTCTGTACCCCCGTCACAGCGGAGCAGGCCAAGCCCGGCGATTTGGTGTTTTTCGTCGGCACCTACGACACCCCCGGCGTTTCCCATGTGGGGCTTTATGTGGGTAATTCCGTCATGTTGCACTGTGGCGACCCTATTTCTTACACAAATCTAAATTCAAGTTACTGGCAAATTCACCTATTTTGTTACGGGCGTCTACCCTGACGCCAGAAAGGAGTTTTAGACTATGGCAGCAAATAAACTTGACCGTATTGAAAAGGACATTGAGAAAACCAAGGACAAGATCGCGGCGCTGCAAAAGCAGCTTCGGGAGCTGGAAGCGGCAAAGACCGAACAGGAAAACTTGCAGATCATCCAGCTTGTGCGGGGCCTACACATGACACCTCAGGAATTTGCCGCCTTTGTCCGGGAGGGCGCGTTGCAGGCACCCCCGGCCCCGCAGCCGGATTTTGAGCAGGACGAACAGGAGGAAAAAGCCGATGAAGAATAAAGCCATTCGCATGTTCACCGCAACACTGGCCGCTGTGCTTTGCATGGCGGCTTTTTCCGTCACCGCCTATGCCGGAGGCGTTGACCCTGATCCGCAGCCATTGCCGGAGGAAACGGAGGAACCCACCACTGGGGGGATTGAGATGGAACCGAAGGACGTCCCCGTCACACCCAAGGGCAATGCGGCGCTGGTGGATGATTTTTTCGGGGATAAGCAGCTTATCACCGTCACCACCAAGGCCGGGAATTATTTTTATATCCTGATCGACCGGGCCAACGAGGACAAGGAAACGGCGGTGCATTTCCTCAACCAAGTGGACGACGCCGACCTGCAAGCCTTGTTGGAGGACGGGAAAAAAGAGCCGGAGGTCTGCAACTGTACGGCCAAGTGTCAAGCCGGGGCCGTCAATACGGCCTGCCCGGTCTGTAAAAACAACCTGACCGCCTGCAACGGGCCGGAGCCTAAACCCCAGCCGGAGGAAGAAAAGCCGCAGGAGGAAAAGCCAAGCGGCATGGGCGGCCTTGTGGTGTTCTTTGTGGTGGTGCTGCTGGGCGGCGGCGCAGCCCTCTACTTCCTGAAATTCAAAAAGGAAAAAGCCGACACCACAGGAAATGACGATCTGGCCGAGTATGACTTTGGCGAGGACGAAGCCCCGGAGCCGGACGAGGATATGACAAGTGAAGATGGAAATAAGGAGGACGAAGTATGAGCTATCAGTTAGTAATTGCAGAGAAACCAAGCGTAGCCCGCAGCATTGCGGGCGTGATCGGCGCGGACAAGAAACAGGACGGCTACATGGAGGGGAACGGCTATCTGGTGAGCTGGTGTATCGGCCACCTTGTTTCCCTTGCCGACGCTGGGACTTATGACGAGCGTTTCAAAAAATGGCGCTATGACGACCTGCCGATTCTGCCGCAGGAATGGCAGTACATCATTCCCGACGATAAGAAAAAGCAGTTTGACACCCTGCGTTCTTTGATGGAGCGCCCCGATGTTACCGGCCTTGTGTGTGCCACCGACGCCGGGCGCGAGGGGGAATTGATTTTCCGTTTCGTCTACCGGATGGCGGGCTGCAAGAAACCGTTTCAGCGCCTTTGGATTTCCAGCATGGAGGACGCGGCCATCAAAGACGGCTTTGCCCACCTGAAACCGGGAACCGATTATGATAACCTGTATCAGTCGGCCCTTTGCCGGGCGCAGGCGGATTGGCTGGTGGGGATCAACGCGACCCGGCTGTTCTCCATCCTCTACCATAAGACCCTGACCGTGGGCCGTGTCCAGACACCGACCCTCAAAATGCTGGTTGACCGGGAGGCCAAGATCAGCAGCTTTCAGAAAGAGAAATACCACATTGTTCAGATCGCGGCGGGCGGCATGGAGGCGGCCAGTGAACGCATGGGAAACGCAGACGACGCCAAGACCCTGAAAGCCGCCTGTGAAACGGCGCAGGCCGTTTGTGTGTCGGTAACACGGGAGAAAAAGACGGAGCAGCCGCCCCGCCTCTATGACCTCACCACCTTGCAGCGGGAGGCAAACCGGCTGTTTGGATTTACCGCCAAGCAGACCCTTGACTATGCCCAACAGCTCTACGAAAAGAAGCTGCTGACCTATCCCCGCACCGACAGCCAGTATTTGACCGATGATATGCTGCCAACGGCGGAAAGCCTTGTGTCCGGCCTGTGGCCGCTGCTTCCCTTTGCGGCGGGGCTTGACCTGTCCCCGCAGTTTGGCCGGGTGCTGAACAGCAAAAAGGTAAGCGACCACCACGCCATTGTCCCGACGATGGAATTTGTGCAGAAAGGCTTTGACGGGCTGGCCGAGGGGGAAAAGAAACTGCTGTCCCTTGTGTGCTGCAAGCTGCTGTGCGCCGTGGCCGCGCCCCATGTGTACGAGGCTGTCACCGCCACATTCACCTGTGCCGGGAAAACCTTTACCGCCAAGGGAAAGACCATCCTGACCCCCGGCTGGAAAGAGCTTGACCGCCGATTTAAGGCGTCGTTCAAAACAGACGCCGACGACACCGCCCCGGAGCTTGCGCGGGAACTGCTGGAGATCACCGAGGGACAGACCTTTGACAAGGTAACTGCCACAGTCACCGAGCATTTCACCGCACCGCCAAAATCCTACACAGAAGATACCCTCCTTTCCGCTATGGAGCGCGCCGGTGCGGACGATCTGCCGGAGGACGCCGAGCGCCAAGGTTTGGGAACCCCGGCCACCCGCGCCTCCATCTTAGAAAAGCTGGTGCAGATGGGCTTTGTGGAGCGCAGGGGCAAACAGCTACTTCCCACCAAGGACGGCCACAACCTTGCCTGCGTGCTGCCGGAGGTGCTGACCTCTCCCCAGCTTACGGCACAGTGGGAAACAGAGCTGACGGCCATTGCCAAGGGGCAGGCCGACCCGGAGGGCTTCATGGCTGGCATTGCAGAAATGACAAGGGGCCTGATCGCAAACTACTCTCAGATCAGCGAGGACGCGCAGAAGTTGTTTCAAGCCGAGCGTGTGGTTATCGGCAAATGTCCGCGCTGCGGGGAAAGCGTCTACGAGGGCAAAAAGAACTACTACTGCGGAAACCGAAGCTGCCAGTTTGTCATGTGGAAGAATGACCGATTTTTTGAGGAACGGGGCAAGGCGTTCACCCCGAAAATCGCCGCCGCGCTCCTTAAAGACGGAAAGGCAAAGGTAAAGGGCCTGCGCTCCATGAAAACCGGCAAAACCTATGACGGGACGGTGCTTTTGGCCGATACCGGCGGGAAGTACGTCAATTACCGCGTGGAGAAAAAGAGCTGACGGAGTAACGTAGCAAGCATAGGAAGTGTAGCCACACTTCCGATAAATCCCTGACCCGGCTACCCTGCCGGGCCGGGGATTTTGCTTGTTGGTGAAAGCCCCAAACCCCTATGAATATGAAAGGAGCGAACCCATGAGCGAAGTGTTTTCTATCCTGCTTCATAACCGACAGCGTTATGAGCAAGGCAACGAGGGCCTTTGGTTTTCTTTGCCGACCACAACCGAAAAGCTGCAAGAAGCCCTGCGGGAAATCGGGATCAGTGCCGACAATCCGCAGGACTTTTTCTTGTACGACTACCGAAGCCCGCAGGAGCGTCCCATTAAGCTGCCCCGCGATCTGGTGCTGTCCGCTGACGTGGACGAACTGAACTTCCTTGCCGCGAGGCTGGAAAAGCTGGACGCCGCCGAGCTTGCGGAGCTGAACACCGCCTTGACAAGCCCGCAGAGCGACTTCCACAGCATCGGCCAGATCATCGACTACCCCCACAACGTGGACTACTATGTGCATCTGCCGGATGTCACCAGCACGGGCCAGTTGGGTGACTACTACCTGAACCGTTCCGGCATGGTGGATATGCCGGAGGAGCGGAAAACGGGAATTTTTCTGCCTCGTTTCGGCCTGCATATTGCCAATATGGAGCATGGTGTTTTCACCGATTACGGCTATCTGGTGAAAAGCGGTGACGAGTGGCAGCGCGTCCATGAGGGCCAGCCAGTGCCGGAGGAATACCGGGTGATGGCCTATCCTGCGCCGGAAATTCTGCGGGAGGAAAGCAAGGTGCAGCCGGAGGCGGCAGCGCCTACAAAGGCCCCGCAGCCTGTCACCCCCATTCTCTTAAACGGCCAGAACAGCGCCGAGCGCATGAAAGAGATCACCGACCGGCTGGAAACCGGCATACAGGAGCTTTTCGAGAGTGAACGCTACAAAGCCTATCTCACCACCATGTCCAAGTTCCACAGTTACAGCTTCAACAACACCCTCCTGATCGCCATGCAGGGCGGACAGCTTGTGGCAGGCTACAACAAGTGGCGGGACGATTTTCACCGCAATGTGAAGAAAGGCGAAAAGGCCATCAAGATACTGGCCCCGGCCCCGTTCAAGGCAAAAAAGGAAGTGCAAAAGCTGGACGCACAGGGCAGGCCGGTGATGGGAAAAGACGGAAAGCCTGTTACCGAAGTACAGGAAATACAGGTTCCGGCCTTTAAGATCGTTTCCGTCTTTGATGTGAGCCAGACCGAGGGGGAACCGCTGCCCTCTATCGGCGTGGAAGAACTGACCGGCAGCGTGGAACGCTACGGGGAATTCTTTAAGGCGCTGGAACAGACCTCCCCGGTTCCCATTGGTTTTGAGGACATTCCGAGCGGTTCCCACGGCTACTACCACCTGACGGAAAAGCGGATCGCCATTCAGGAGGGCATGAGCGAATTACAGACCCTAAAGACGGCTATCCACGAGATCGCCCATTCCAAGCTCCACGCCATCGACCCGGAAGCCCCGGCCATTGAGCAGGCCGACCGCCCCGACAGCCGCACCCGCGAGGTGCAGGCCGAAAGCGTGGCCTATGCCGTCTGCCAGCACTACGGGCTGGACACCTCCGATTATTCCTTTGGCTATGTGGCCGGTTGGAGTTCCGGCAAGGACTTGAAAGAGCTGAAAGCCTCCCTTGAAACCATCCGGGCCACCGCCCATGAACTGATTACCACCATTGACGGCCACCTTGCCCAGCTTCAGAAAGAACGGCAGGCCCAGCAGGAGCAGCCGCAGGCCGCACCGCTGGAACAGGCCGCCGAGCAGCCAGACCCGGACAGCGTATTTTCCAAGCTGCCCCCGGAGCAACAGCAGGAAATGACCGCCAGCGTAAAAGCCATGCTGCAAACCCTCATTGACGCGGATTTGAAATCCACCGGCGAAGTGTCGCAGGGAACCAAGGAGGCGGCGCAGGCGCAGGGCTTTACCATTGCCGGGGATGGAACGCTGGAACAGGCCAAAGCCCCGCAGGAGGCCGCCTACCGTCTGGAAAGCGGCGAATATCTGTATATCCAGACATCAGAAACCGGCTACGATTACACGCTGTACGGTCCCGACTACAAAGAACTGGACGGAGGCCAGCTTGACAATCCCGACCTGTCCCTTGCGGAAGCCGGAAAAGAAATCCTTGCCATCCATGAGCGACCGGCTGGGACAATAGAACCCCTGACCGGCGACGGGCTGGATGATTTTCTGGAAGCAACCGAACAGGCCAACGCCATTCCCCAGCCGCAGGCGTGGAATGGGATCGACGGCCTTTTGAATGGAAAGCCGTTCATGCCGGAGGCGTCCCCGGCTGACCGGGCTGCCGCTCTGATTGAACTGGCAGAGAAAAACGCCCCGCGTTTGGGCAGCGAGGAACGGCAGTTGATCGTGGCCTATGCCGAGGCCGTGGGCGATAACGACAAGGTAATCGGGCTTATCAACCGCCTGTGTGAACAGGGCTATGAGCTGCAAAAGGGCCAGATGGATTCCTTTGTGAAAAGCGAGATCGAAAGTGAGATTGCCGTTGCAAACGCCAAGCGGCAGATCGCCCAGAATCCGGCAGCGGAGCCAGTTGTCACGATCCTTTGGAGTGAAAGCCCCCATCTGAAAGACGGCCAGCAAATGCCGCTGCATGAAGCCGAGGCCGTTTTTAAGGAGCTGGACAGCGCCAGACGCCATGAACGGGAGCAGCCGGGCTATACGGGCCATTGGTACGACAAGACCAAGTTCCGCATTGATTTTACCATGCAGGGCCAGCCGGACAGCTACGAGGGACGGCAGGACTTTGGCGACGGGGACGGTTCCCTGATCCAGCATATCCGGGGCTATCACGAATACTACGCACAGGATGAAAGCTGGAAAAACCATGTGCTGCACCATGAGGGGCCGGAGGCATGGGAGGCGGACAAGGCCCAGCGGGATATGCTGCTGCATGAGTTCGTCCCATATATGGAGCTGCATTGCAATCTGGCCACTATGGAGCAGGAGGCCCGGCGTCCCCTGCGATCCGGGGAAACCCTGACGCCGGAACAGACCGCTTATTTCAACGCGGTTTTGGACTATGTAAAAGAGTGCCGCCCGCTTCTCAATCAGGGCCAGTACCACTTGCCGGAGCCGCCGCAGCTTGCCGACTTCGACCAGAGCTTGCAGGACTACAAAAAACAGATCGAGGCAGAGCTGGAACAGGAGGCCGCCACTGCCGGGCTGACGGTGGAGGAATATGTTGCCTCTGACTATGAGGCCCCGGCGCAGCCCAACTTTTCCATCTACCAAGTGCCGCCCGGCCCGGAGGGGCGCGACTTCCGCTATCGTTCCTATGAGGAATTGCAGGCGGATGGGCTTTCGGTGGACAGGAAGAATTACCAGCTTATCTACTCCGCGCCGCTGGACAAGGACATCACACTGGACGAGATTTACCGCCGCTTCAACATGGAACATCCCGCCGATTACAAGGGACATTCCCTCTCGATGGGGGATATTGTGGTGTTCCGGCAGGATGGAAAACAGACCGCCTACTATGTGGACGAGGGGGCCGACTACCGGCAGGTGCCGGAGTTTTTCGCCCAGCCGGAAAAGCAGCTCACGCCGGACGAGTGCATGACCGGCGAACAAATCCAGACGCCGAGAGGCCGTTTCTATCTGACCGACAGGAGCCGGGAACAGATGGAGGCCGCCGGGTATGGATTCCACCACCAGTCGGAGGACGGCAGGTATCTTATTATGGCAAACGGCACAAGAGCCTTTGCCATCCCCGCCCAGCCAGAAAGCCATATCAAGACGGCGGAAATGTCCACCGAGCAGAACTACAACATGATCGACGGCATGATGAACAACGCCCCGTCTATGGAGGAACTGGAAGCAAGGGCAAAAGCCGGGGAACAGATTTCCCTTTTGGATGTGGCCGAGGCAACCAAGGCGGAGGCCAAAAAGCCCAAGCAGACCCAAAAGACAACGCAGAAACAAAAGAAGCCGTCCATCCGGGCGCAGCTTGCCGCCGCCAAGGAGGAGCAGAAAAAGAAGCCCCCGGCGCGGGAAAAATCAAAAGAAATGGAGGTATGAGGAATGTATTTCACCGTGGAAGAAGAAAACCTGATCTGTCTGTACCACAACGCCGACCGCCGCAGGACGGCGGCAAATCTCCGGGCAGCTTTGCCGGACATGGACAAGGAAATGGCAGCGCTGGCCTGCCAGACCGCCGATAAGTTGGACACCATGAGTGACGCCGACTTTGCGGCGCAGCGGTTCCACTTCACAGACGAATAAGCAAAACGCCGGGCGCGGAGGTGTCAAAGCCTCTGCGTCCGGCGCTTCTTTTTTGTCCATTTTTCCGCATTTAGAACCCCGTTTTGAGGGGAACAGGATAACTTTATCCACCTGCCTGCCGACCATGCGGAAAAACCCTTGATTTCCGTGGACTTTTATCGCCCTAAATGCGTAGACTTGACTTTTGGGGACTTCTTAACTATAATAATACTCAAGCAGGGGGACTACCTTGTAGTTGAGAAGGTTAAAACCTGACCCTTTGAACCTGTTGGCTAATACCAACGCAGGGAGCTGAAGAATACAGATTCGTATTTTTTGGACATTCTCTGTTTTGGGAATGTCCTTTTTTAATTGAATAAGATATGATATGTGTTTGCGAGGGAACTGAACAAGTTGAAAAAGGTAAGACCTGACCTCTGGACCTGTCGGCTAATACCGGCGTAGGGAAGCAATTTCTTACGCTCGTATTGCGTCTGAAAGAGCTTCTAATTGTTTTAGAGGCTCTATTTTTTTATCTTAGGAGGATCAAACATGGCATTTATGAAAGACATCTTAACCCACAACATCCCCATTTGGGAAGAATGTGCAGCTACCCCATTTGTGCAGGAAGTGCAAACTGGAAAGCTACCTCTTGAAAAATTCAAGAGATATATGATTCAGGATAGTATCTATCTGAAAAACTATGCCCGCATATACGGAAAGGCAATTTTTCATGCTGCTACATTAAGAGAAATTCAGCTTTACTACTCCATGCTGAACTTTGTAAATGATACGGAATCGGAAGTGCGGCTGGATTATCTAAAGCAATTTTGCATAACAGATGATGATATTGAACTGATCGCCCCTTTGCCTGAAAATCAAAATTACATTGATTTCATGTTTGAGATTGCGTCACATGGAAAGAATGAAGAAATTTTAATGGCGGTTCTTCCCTGTATGCTAAGTTACAGCTATATATTCCGCAAATTGGCGGCTGTTCCTACAAGCAGACAGTCAAGATATTGGGACTTTATCAAAGATTATGCGGATGAACAATATGCAGAAAGCTGCAAAGAATGGTCTGCTTTTGCAGAGCATAAATGTGCCGGGTTATCAGTAGCAAATAAAAAGTATCTGGCTGATATTTTTGAAAAAGCAAGTTTGTTAGAGCTTGCTTTTTGGAAGATGGCCTATCGGAACGAGAGAATGGAGGAAAATGCAAAATGAAAAAAGTATTGTCCATTGCCGGATCAGATTGCAGCGGAGGTGCAGGTATTCAGGCTGATTTGAAAACTTTTTCTGCTCACGGTGTATTTGGAATGAGTGTTATTGTTTCTGTTGTTGCAGAGAACACCAGCCGTGTTATCGACATCCAAGATATTACCCCGGATATGATTGAAAAACAGATTGACGCCGTATTTGAAGATATTGAAGTGGACGCAGTAAAAATCGGTATGCTTTCTACACCAGAATGTATGAAAGCGGTGGCAAAGAAACTATTACAATATAAGCCCCAAAATGTCGTAATCGACCCGGTTATGTATGCCAAAAATGGCTGCCCATTGATGAATCCTACGGCGGTTTCCACCTTGATAGACACAGTAATTCCACTGGCCGATGTACTTACTCCGAATATTCCAGAGGCAGAGAAAATAGCGGATATGCAGATTTCCACAGTTTCAGATATGGAGGCTGCCGCAAGAAAAATATATGCCATGGGTTGTAAGGCGATTGTTGTCAAGGGTGGACATCATATAGGAAATGCTGTTGATGTCCTATTTGATGGAGAAAATTTCTACCATTTTGAAACATCCCGCATTGATACGAAAAATACTCATGGGACAGGCTGTACCTTTTCTTCTGCAATCGCTTCCCAGCTTGCAAAGGGAAAAAGTGTTCCGCTTGCAGTCGAATCTGCAAAGGCTTATGTCACAAGGGCAATCGAACACTCTCTTGCGATTGGAAAAGGCTGTGGCCCGACGCACCATTTCTACGAATTGTATCAGCATGGTTTATCTAAAGAATAGGCAGGTGCAAAATGAACTTTGATTATACACTTTATCTTGTTACTGATCGTCAACTAATGAGCTGCGATAGCCTGACAGAAGCGGTAGAACAGGCAATTTTAGGAGGCTGCACAATGATACAACTCCGAGAAAAAGAATTGTCCTCATTAGAATTTTACAATCAGGCTGTTGCCGTGAAACAGGTTACGGATAAATACCATATTCCCCTTATCATAAACGACCGGATAGATATTGCAATGGCTGTGCAGGCTACGGGGGTACATATTGGACAGCATGATTTACCTGCGGCTGCCGTCCGCAAAGTAATTGGGGAAAATATGCTGTTGGGAGTATCTGCATCTTCCATTGCAGAAGCAATACAGGCACAACAGGATGGTGCAGATTATTTGGGAGTTGGCGCAATGTTCCCTACTGGAACTAAAACCGACGCTGATTCTGTATCAATGGAAGAATTACAGAAAATCCGCGCAGCCGTTTCTTTGCCGATAGTTGTTATTGGCGGTATCAATAAGGGAAATGCAGGGCGTTTCAAGCCCATGGGAATTGACGGGCTGGCTGTTGTATCTGCCATCATAGCGCAGTCTGATATAAAAGCTGCTGCTGCGGAACTGAAAGATTTATTTTGCGGAAAGGAAAAGAAACATGGATTTTAATGCGGCAATCTTTGATTTAGATGGAACAATTCTGGATTCAATGGATGTATGGGAGCATATAGATATTCAGTTTTTGAAAAAGAGAAATCTTCCCGTCCCGGAAAATTATGTAACTGAAATATGTGCAAGGAGTTTTGAGGAAGCCGCACAATATACCATTGATCTTTTTGGATTGCAGGAAACGGTAGAGGGAATTATTGAGGAATGGAATAATATGGCGGTCGAGGAATACAGTAACCATGTCGGTCTGCTGCCCCATGCCCTTGATTATCTTCTGCGCTTAAAAGAACATGGAATAAAACTTGCAGTTGCTACGGGGTTGCCGGAAAAGCTCTATATTCCATGCTTAAAGAACAATTCTATTTTAGAATTATTTGACGCTCTATGTTCAACAGATGAGGTTCAGCGGGGAAAAGAATATTCGGATGTCTTTGAATTGGCCGCAAGAAAATTAGGGGTTGCACCTGAACACTGTATTGTGTTTGATGATGTGCTTCCAGCAATTAAAAGCGCAAAGGCAGCCCGTATGTTAGCAGGTGGGATTTATGATAAGTATTCCGCAGATCAGCGTACAGAAATAGAAAGGATTGCGGATATTTACTTACTTGATTTTCGGCAAGCACCGATCCCACACAAAGAGGTATGAAAATGGAAAAATGGGATTTATATAATGCAAAACGGGAAAAGTCTGGAATAACAATGTGCCGTGGAGAAATCATACCCAAAGGGCTGTATCATTTATCTGTGAGTGTATGGATCGTCAACCAGCAGGGGCAGTATCTTTTATCACAGCGGCATCCGAAAAAGCAATACCCTCTTTATTGGGAATGTACGGGTGGTTCTGTATTTTCCTGGGAAACCAGCTTGCAAGGAGCAATCCGAGAGGTAAAAGAAGAATTAGGAATACTGCTTACTCCCGGAAGTGAAAAATTGATTTATCAGACCAGACGGGAAAATGTGCAGGATTTTTACGATGTTTGGCTGTTTCATAGGGATATAAAGATTGAAGAAATGCGTTTACAGGAAACAGAAGTTGTAGATGTTCAATGGGTAAGTTCAGATAAGTTATTTGAGATGTTTCGCCTGAAACAACTGCATCCCCTGATTACCTATGTAGATCAGTTAATAGGCTGAAAAAACGCCGGGCGCGGAGGTGTCAAAGCCTCTGCGTCCGGCGCTTCTTTTTTGTC
>OWIW01000624.1_pt1 | contig 24053 bp, 24 predicted proteins | sample 2433821 | NCBI WGS metagenome assembly OWIW01 (sample SAMN05065751, study PRJEB22554) | human gut metagenome | biome: ENVO:2100002; feature: ENVO:00000062; material: ENVO:00002003 | host: Homo sapiens | place: USA | reverse complement strand
GCTTCGACTTATGGAAATTTAAATATAAAAAAAGAAAAAATAGATATCAAAATTATAGAAAAAAGGCTGGTAGAATTAAAAAAACAAGGAATCACTAATAGGTATGAATTAGCTTGTCTTCTCGACCACTACTTTCCGGATAGTCTCTCACACCGAGAGTTGGGTAGACTTTTACCAGCTTACCCTGAATCTAAGATAGAACCTAACTCATATAAAAAAACTGGTCAAAGATTACGCGAATATAACAAAAAACATGCCCCTTTTTTGTCCACACAATTGTCCACCCTTTAACTCTTGACAGTCCACTTAAGTGGACAACGTACACTCGGCCCATGTTGAACGACATGGGCCTTTTTCGTTTTTCACAAGCTGATACCTAAGGAGTATAGCATGCCCCCAAGAAAAAGTATCTCCTCCATTCCCCCGCTACCCAAAGAAGGCTTTGTCCGCCTCCCACAGGTTCTTGCCGTCATTCCTGTCAGCAAGACTCAGTTCTGGGAAGGAATCAAAACCGGAAAGTACCCCTCCCCCATCAAACTTGGCCCCCGAACAACCGCATGGCGCGTGGAAGATATTCGTGGACTCATTGAACGCTTCGCAACGCAAGAGGGCTATCTCCGATGAGCCTTACGCCCGCTACGCCAGCCGGCCTTCAATCCGGTATTCCACCACTTATTGCACTCACAATGGAAGCGTTTATGAACATGCACCTGCCGGAACGAGGATTCCTTCTCCATCCAGTTATTCCCGCTCAGGGTATCGTTATCCTCTTCGCTCCCCGAGGCATCGGAAAAACCTTTACAGCCTTGAGCGCAGCCCTTGCCGTAGCAGGCGGAGCAACACTGTTTCATTGGCACGCCCCCAATCCCAAACAGGTGCTGTATGTGGACGGGGAGATGCCCGCTCAAGCCATGCAGGACAGACTAATTTCCTTGGCTAGGGGAACCGACGCAACGGAGGAAGCCATTCGGAATCTCTCCATCATCACGCCGGACATGCAGAACCGTCCCATGCCCGACCTTTCTACCCCCGCAGGGCAATACGCACTGGAACCATTTCTGGACAATGTAAGGCTCCTCGTACTGGATAATCTCTCCACCCTCTGTCGATCGGGCAAGGAAAACGAGGCTCAGTCATGGCAGCCCATCCAGAGCTGGCTTCTCGATCTGCGAAGACGAGGCATCTCTGTTCTTCTCGTTCATCATGCGGGAAAATCCGGGGATCAGCGCGGCACATCCGCCCGTGAAGACATCATGGATACCGTCATCAGCCTGCGCCGCCCGCTGAACTATTGCATTACAGACGGAGCGCATTTCCAGGTGCACATCACCAAGGCGCGAGGCATCGCGGGAGAAGAAGTGCGCCCCTTTGAGGCCAAGCTTTCGCAAACAGATCAGGACAAGCTCAACTGGGCTGTTCAGGAACTGGAAGACGCAGAGTCGGAACAAATCCAGAAGCTCCTTGGGGAAGGACTGAGCATCAGAGATTGTGCCGAAGAATTGGGGATTTCCAAATCGAAGGCCCACCGGCTCAAACAACGTCTGGAGCACCTGTAGGGAATGTGTCCCATTGTCCCACTCTCTAGGACAGGGACAGAGGGACACTCACCACCCTTTTCATGACGGGCTTGTAGCAAGCCATGTTTTCGCTTCGCTCAAACGGCTTGCCCTGCAGGGCAAGAAAGGAAAGGCATGATGGAACAACGCCAAGGGAAAAGACGTGGACGGCCCAAGAGTCCGCCGGACACTGTACGGAGGTTCACGATAGGCGTTAGGGTCAACAGTGAGGAATGGCGATGCTTGCAAAGGAAAGCCGCCTTCATGGGCATGCCACCTGCGCGCTGGCTGCGTATCGCTGCGCTTGCCCGCCGCCTTCCCCCTCCCCCTGTTCCAGCGATCAACAGAGCCATTTACTCGGAACTGGCCCGCATGGGAGTCAATCTCAACCAGCTTGCACGGGCAGCAAATGAAGGCCGGTTAGACGGACTCCCCCTGTCCTTCTTATCTGGCGTTAAACAGTATCTCCTCACAGTACAGCGTGCTGTCTTGGGACAACCTCATGATCGCCAAACTGATCAAGGGTAAAAGCTTTCGCGGTGCGCTGGAGTACGACCTAAAACAGGGCAAAGGACTCCTGCTGGAAACCAACATGGCAGGTCAAACACCCAAGGAGCTGGCGAAAGAATTCGGTATCATTCGCGCACTCCGTCCGACGCTGGGCAAAGCCGTTTGCCATGTCAGTCTGAGTATCCATCCCACGGAACACCTTACCGATGAACAGTGGTGTGAGGCAGCGCAAAGGTGGCTCTCAGGGATGGGCTTCACCAATAATCAATATGTCGTAAGCCGACATACGAATACGGAGCATCCTCATATTCATATTCTTGTGAATCGCATTGATCTTGAGGGAAACGTCGTCAGCGATGCCCACGACTATAAACGGCAAGAGACGATCATGCGAATACTTGAAAAAGAATGGAGTCTCACCACCGTCCCCATGAGCCAGTCCGCAGCACGCAAAGCCCCCACAAAAGGAGAAGTGGAACAGGTTCTCCGTACAGGTGAATCATCATATCGCATGAAGTTACAGCAGATTATTGACACGGCACTGACTCAACCATGTACGCTGTCTTCTTTTACGAAAAAATTGGAACAAGCGCATGTCTCTGTTCGCATGAATACGGCAAAAACAGGATTCATTTCGGGAATCAGTTTTTCAATGGATGGTGTTGTATTCAAAGGAAGCAGTCTGGGCCATCAATACACATGGGGTAATCTTAAAAAAAGAGGCTTGTACCATGAGCAAGATAGATACGTTGAGGAACATGAGTGCGGAGGCCAGCCAAGCCGTATTACAGGAAGTGGACGACTCCACTCTGCTACAGGCAAGAATTGCCATCTTGAACAAACAGGAAGAGATCAAACTGAAGAGCACACAACAGGTGATAACGGTTTTGAAAGAATTGCAAAACTCCATCAAGAGCAGCGTAGACGATGTGAGAAGAGCTGCGAACACGGTGAGGAACTATCCCGCTGAAACAGCCGTGCAAATTGCTGCCAGAGTGGAAGAAAGCCTTGTTCGCTGTGAAAAGGCAGGAGAACAGGCACAAATAAACTTCGAAAAGACACAGCGCATTTTGTATAATCTACAAGAATTAGATATTCCTAGGCTTTGCTATGTGTGTGCAGGATCTGCAATGCTTTTCGCAGTGCTTGCCAATCTAGCCATTATGCTTGTATTTTTTTCATAACTGAGAGAGCCGCCGTCATTTCGGCGGCTCTCTCAGTTATCACATAGCCTCGTCACGTATGCTCTTTTCAAGCTTCTTGATCCGGTAAATCTCCTTTACCCGCTTAAATATCTGCCATGGTGTCACGATGAGCCCAAAACACAAAGCAAAAATGAATTTGGTAATAGTATAGCCAACATAAGCGCTACTGGAAGTATAGGCGAGGGGAGAAGAAAGGCCTCCTACAAACTGCCACCCCCAATACGCGCAGGTAGCGATAGTACCTAAAAAAAGACCACTCTCCCACGTTCCACCCGCGCGACTTCCCACAAACACCGTAATGCCTACCCCGATGAATGCCGTTATAGCGAGTTCGGCTGCAAGCCGAATCGCTACTCCTCTATTATGCGTCAGTAAACAGGCTACGCACAAGGGAGGGTCAAACCTCTCCGCACATTCTGAACATAAACCTTTACCACAACGATTACAGGTTGCTACAGCTTGTCTTCCGGCGTGATGTGCACATTCCATAATCTCAACCTCCTCAAAAATATTCCATGATTCCCAAGAAAAACATTTAGTCTAGTTAATATTTTTGTGCAAGCAATCGGCTAGTCCTAGAGAATGGAAAAAAACTCCTCACTCGCATGGGCTATCGCCAAAGTCATCAGGGAAGAACGTGAAAAGAAAGGGCTGACGCAAGGTCAACTTGCTGGTCTTTCAGGGCTTTCTGAAACGTATATTTCCTTCATTGAGCACGCCCATACTAAACTTTCCGTCAATGCCCTCGTCCAAATTGCGGCTGTCTTTTCTCTTGATGCATCGGAGGCCATGCGGCGCATTGAAAAAGAAATGAAAAACGACCCGCAGCCTCCGAAGAAGCAGACGGGCCGTCCGAGGAAAAACACCAGATAGCTGCAACGCTCATGCACGATATTCTTTTTCTATCGCATCCTTTAAATTTGAATAAGGGCAAGCCGTTACCTTGCAATGTGAAATTAGGGAACCGAGGGAAACCGTTTCTTGATTTTCAAAAGAGGTATTCAGTTTACGTGTCGCCACGGGGTAAAAATCCCACTGGGCCAGCTCAAGAGGGTTGATCGTCTCCTGATCCTTGTGTTTCAGCACGCAAAAGACATACACGTCCGCATGACGTTTCTTTTCCCCCACGTAATCAAGACCATCCCAAAATTTTGTCTTGGCGATACCAAAGGAAATCTTCGAGAACGCCTTCTGCTTCCATGATTGAATATAGGCGGATGTTTTGACTTCTATTTTGATCCCTTCAGGAGACAGGAGGTCATAGCTTTCCCACGTCTGGCTGATTTGGGTACCGCACCCCATCGCCTTAGCCACGAGATATTCCGCCAGCTTGCCGCGTTCCGTATTGCTGACCAAATCCGAAAAGGCCCACGCCCAAAAATCCTGAAGGCTATGTTCACCGTCCATCCCTTGAAAGCATTCTTTGCCGTTCTTGCGTGTTGCCTGTATAGCCGGGAGTTGTGCCATACTTTCCCTCACTCATTATAAGTAGTGAAAAATTCTCTGTACAAGGTAGGTTACTGAAATTAAGCTACCCATTCTCCACAAAGCGCTTCCGCCTGCTGCAATACCGTCTGCACAGCACTATCCTGTAAATCCGGGGGGTAACCATACCTCCGCAATATTCTCTTGACCAATACGCGCAGGCGCGCCCGTGCTGATTCTCGATGCGCCCAATCCACGGAAACATTGGCCCTCAGGCTTATCAAAAGTTCGTGGGCTATTACCTTAAGACTATCGTTCCCCATCACCTGTACGGCACTTTTATTTTCCGCCAGAGCATCATAAAACGCGATCTCGTCTTCCGTCAGTCCAGACTCCTCCCCCTGTTCTCTGGCCTTTCTGATATCGACTGCAAGTTCAATAAGTTCTTGTATGACTTCAGCGGCAGTCAACGCATTGGAGTGGTACCGCGCTATCGAGTCTTCCAGCCGTTCGGAAAAAGCCCGCGTCTGGACAATGTTGTTTCGGCTTCTGGAGCGGATGCCGTCATTCAGAAGCTTTCGCAAAGACTCCAGAGCCAAATTTTTCTGGCGCAGTTGACGGACTTCCTCCAAAAATTCGTCGGAAAGAATGGAAATGTCAGGGCTTGTGATTCCCACCGCTTTGAGGATATCCACGATTTCGGTTGAGACAACGGCGCGGCTGACGATCTGCTGGATGGCGAAGTCGCGCTCTTCCCTGCTTTTGCCCGAACCGGTGCGGCTCTTGACCAACGCGGTATTGATGGCCTGAAAAAACGCCACCTCTTCCCGCACCTGTGCGGCCTCGTCGCTCGCCCCCGCCAGCGCATACGCCTTGGAAAGTGCAAGCACGACATCCTGATAACGCCGGTGAGCCTTCTTCTTGCCTTCAGGCGTCTTTTCCTTCGCAGCGTCCTTTTGCTGCATATCCAGAATCCATTCAATCGCTTCCGCCATCATGACCATGCGTTCATGCGGAGCACCTCCAAGCGGCGTCATGTAGTCAAATCCATGATACATGGCGCGCACCACGTCGAGTTTCTCCAACAGGACAGCGACAGCCTGCGCCTCATCAATACCGGTCTTCTCACGATCTGCGGAAGAATATTGGCTCAACGCATTTTTAAGATTTTGAGCGATGCCAATGTAGTCCACCACAAGCCCGGCAGGTTTGTCCCGAAATACTCTGTTGACGCGGGCTATGGCTTGCATAAGCCCGTGCCCACGCATCGGCTTGTCGATGTACATCGTGTGCATGCAAGGGGCATCAAATCCCGTCAACCACATATCCCGCACGATCACCAGCTTGAGCGGATCATTCGCATCCCGTGTCCGCTTGGCGAGAAGGTCGCGCCTTCCCTTGGTTCCGATGTGCTGCTGCCACTCCTGAGGATCACTTGCGGAACCGGTCATAACGATCTTGAGCGCGCCTTTATCATCATCCTTACTGTGCCATTCAGGGCGTAATGCTACGAGAGCATCGTACAGAGCCACGCAAATACGGCGGCTCATGCAGACTATCATGCCCTTTCCTTCCAAAGTAGCTGTCCGTGCCTCAAAATGTTTTACGATGTCTTCAGCAATGAGCTTCAGCCGCTTCTCGCTCCCGACCAGCGCCTCGATCCCCGACCACTTGCGTTTAAGGGCTTCCTGCTGAATCTCGTCCTCATCCTCAAATTCTGCATCCACGGCTTCGTCCAGATGCGGACGTTCATTTTCATCAAGCTCAATGCGGGCAAGGCGGCTTTCATAATAGAGGGGGACGGTCGCGCCGTCTTCCACGGCACGGCTGATATCGTAAATGTCAATATAGTCGCCAAAAATACGAGGCGTATTCACATCGTCAGCCTCGATAGGCGTTCCGGTAAACCCGATAAAGGAGGCTCCGGGCAACGCGTCGCGAAGATATTTGGCAAACCCATAAGAAATTTCACCGGTATCTTTCTTTACCTTGGCTTTCAAACCATACTGGCTCCGGTGCGCTTCATCGGCAATGACGACCACATTGCGCCGCGATGTCAGCACGGGGTATTCGTCGCCCTTTTCCGGGGAAAACTTCTGAATCGTAGTGAAAATGACGCCCCCGGAATCGCGGTTGAGGAGCCGCTGGAGATCTTCGCGACTCTCCGCCTGTACAGGCGTCTGCCGAATCAGATCATGGCACATGGAGAACGTGGAAAAGAGTTGATCATCAAGATCATTGCGGTCGGTAAGAACCACAACCGTGGGATTCTGCATGGCGGGATGCAGGACGAGCCGCCCGGCATAAAAAGCCATGAGCAGACTCTTTCCCGATCCTTGCGTATGCCAGATGACCCCTGCGCGCTTATCGCCCTGCGGCAGAGACGCCTTTACCGTACAATCCACGGCATGGCGAACGGCATGGAACTGATGATACCCCGCCAGAATTTTGATGAGTCCGTCTTTCTCCATAAAAACCGTACAATAGCGGATAAGCTCCAGAAAACGCCGCCGTTCAAAAACACCTTCCGTCAACACGGAGAGTTCGGGCACCCCCTTGGGAGCTACGGATAGGCCATCAATCGTGCGCCACGGCATGAAGCGTTCCTCGTCCGCCGATAAAGAGCCAAGGCGGGCCATCATGCCATCAGAGGTAAGGAGAACGGCATTGGTATGAAACAGCGCGGGGATTTGTTGCTTGTACGTCTGCAACTGATTGAACGCCGCCGACAAGGTGGCGTTTTCATCACCGGGAGCCTTCAACTCGACAACGGCCAACGGCAAGCCGTTGACAAACACGACGACATCCGGCCTGCGATTGATGCGCCCCGCAACAACAGTAAACTGGTTGACGACCATCCAGTCGTTGGCATCGGGATCGTCAAAATCAAGGATACGCACCTTGCCGGAGGTGAGCACGCCGTCCTCTCCGAAATATTCCACATCCACGCCTTCCACGAGGAGTTTATGGATGCGCCAGTTCTCCTCAAGCAGATTGGGCAGTTCGCATTGTGCCAGCGTTCGGATGGCATCGGCTCTAGCCTCCGCAGGCAGTCCGGGATTGAGTCTGCCTATGGCCTTTTCAAGCCGCCCTCGCAGAATAACCGTGTCGTAGCTTTCCCGTTCCGGGCGTTTCCCGTCCGGCCCGATATTCTCTTCGCTTTCCACCGCATAACCAAGGTCTGCGAAGTATGACATCAAGGCGGATTCAATATCAGCTTCGGAGAGAAAGGCCATGACTGCTCCTTACAGGAAAAGATTACACAATGTCAGCAACCATCTTTTCAGCATCCGGGACACGCAGTTCTCCCGAAATGAGTTTGGGGAGAAGAGTGTCACGAAGAGAGGTAAGTACTTCGTTCTTTAACACGTTATTATTTATTTTTTTGTAATAAACTTCAACTAAACTCGAATATGCCCTCTGTAGCACTTCAGTTGGAGCAACAACGGGATATGCCATAATAGCATTTTTATCCCCTCTAGGCATCTTTGACCCTTTTGCCGTCTGCATCATAAAATCAAAAAAAGCATCGCATATGAGTACATTAAAAATAAAATAATTTGTGCCTACTATTAAAGGGCAAAAATCGAGAACATCATTTGATCGTCCTCCATCAAAAGTAGCAAACCATATTTTTTTGAAATATGGACGTATATTTGAAACCAATATATGCCCAGTACAAAAAGCTGGAACAGAATCTGTGGTTGGCAAACTTGATGCTCTTGTAATTCCTTTTTTATCAGAGAGCATATTTTCTGTAGAAACATAGTTAGATTCTGTCAATTTATCTGACTTTATTTGTTCAGAATAAAATGTAATTAAGTCACCAAGTTTTTTCCGTTCCCACCCTTCGGGCTTTCCTTCATCATCTAGGCTGTCAGGGAACAAACCTGCAATCTCACGGCTCATGCCCTCTGGCGGACGGCCTTCCATCTTGGCGCGTACCGGCCCAAAATCCACAAACCACTCTTTGAAAATCGCCTGTGCCATTGCTTCAAGTGTAGCATTCTGACGACGATTGAGTTCTATCTTGGCGTCTATAATTCCGAGGATATGGGCAATAACCTGTTGATCTGGAACAGAAGGTAAAAAAATTTCTATCCTCTTTAAGTCTCTGATAGGAATTTGAGGCTGAGCACTTCCACTAGATAAAGAATCTATTTGCGCTTTAAATGATTCAGTTAAAAGAGAATAGTATAAGTATGCGGGGGAAATGCCATCAGGTCTAAGAATGACCATTCCAGAATTTATACGAATTGTATCAAAAGGCACTTTTTCAGAAAAAAAAGCAACATTTCCAACAGTTCCTCGAGTAGTTAAAACACTATCAAACCTATGTAACCTACCTTTACCAAGCAACTTATCTTTATTTTCAGATATAAACATACAAGACGAAAAGTTGAAATACCCATTCCTAACATTTCCAGTATTTAAAAATAAACAATACCCAGAAGAATAAAAATCTTTTTTCTTAGGATAATTTTTTCCACGATCACCATCAATAATCTTTACCTTAGTTTCTGCTAATGTTTTCTTTATGTACACCATCCCAACGACTCTCGCTCCATTATCATATTTTGCAGATATATAAAAACTAGAAGTCAACTTATTACTTTTAGTAAAACTAAATTTTTCAAAATTTCCTTATCCAACCTCGTCCCTTCCTCCATCTGCTCCTTCAATTCCGCAGTAAGGCGGGCCATCTTCTCGGCAAAGGGTTCGGCATCCTCTTCCTGTTCCTCCGCTCCGACGTAGCGACCAGGCGTGAGAATGTGACCCTGTGCCCGGATTTCTTCCAGCGTTGCGGATTTGCAGAAGCCCTGCACATCCTCATAGGCTCCAGCATCAGGTTCGCCACGCCACGCATGATAGGTATCCGCAATCTTCCTGATGTCCACATCCGTCAGTTCCCGATGTGTGCGATCCACCATCACGCCCAGTTTCCGGGCATCAATGAATAATACCTGTCCGCGCCGATCCCGCCACGCTCCGGTCTTCGTCGCGGGACACTTATTCTTGGCAAGGAACCACAGGCAGGCCGGGATCTGCGTCGAATAGAAAAGCTGGCCCGGAAGCGCGATCATGCAATCCACAATGTCGCCTTCCACCATTGCCTTGCGGATATCGCCCTCCCCAGACTGCATGGACGACATCGAACCGTTGGCAAGCACCACGCCCGCCGTACCGTTGGGGGCCAGATGATGGATGATATGCTGAAGCCACGCGAAGTTGGCGTTCCCTACCGGTGGGATACCGTATTTCCAACGCCCGTCTTCCCGGAGCTTGTCCCCGCCCCAGTCCGACACGTTGAACGGCGGATTGGCAAGAATGAAGTCAAACCGCTCGTCGCGCAGTTCATCTTTGTGAAAACTCCCTTCATTGTTCCACCTGATGTCGGAATCAATGCCACGCACGGCAAGGTTCATCTTGGCAAGACGCCATGTTGTGTAGTTCGACTCCTGCCCGTACACCGCGATGTCGCCAAGGCGCCCGCCGTGCTCACGCATGAACGTTTCCGACTGGACAAACATGCCGCCGGAACCGCAGCAGGGGTCATATACCCGCCCGGAATAGGGTTCGAGCATCTCCACCAGCACACGCACGACGGAACGGGGCGTGTAGAACTCCCCACCCCGTTTGCCTTCCGCTCCGGCAAACTGCCCAAGAAAGTATTCGTACACACGCCCCAACACGTCCTTGGAGCTGTCCCCGCTCCCATTGAGATTGATATTGGAAAAAAGGTCGATAAGCTCACCAAGCATGATCTTGTTGAGCGCGGGCCGTGCGTAGTCCTTCGGCAAAACTCCCTTGAGTGACTCATTGTCCTTCTCAATAGCACGCATGGCATCGTCTATGAGTGTACCAATGGTCGGAAGCTTGGCATTGTCCTTGAGGTACGACCACCGGGCCTCCTGCGGAACCCAAAATATGTTTTCGGCTGTATACATATCCCGATCTTCCGCATCTTCAGGATATTCCGAGGCCAGAACTTCGGTGTGCTTCGACTCGAACGCATCGGAAATATACTTGAGGAAGATCAATCCGAGAGCCACATGCTTGTAATCCGAGGGCTCCATATTGCCACGCAGCTTGTCTGCGGCCTTAAAAAGTTCCGCCTCAATCCCAAGCTGCGCTCCCGTATCTTGCGTCTCCGTCTTTTTTCTGCCTCGTGCCATGACGACTCCTGATTGCTGTTTTTAGTGAGAATAGAAGAGACATCCTCAAAAAGAAAGGGCTGTCCCCAGTTGGAGACAGCCCTTTATGCCGGAACGCAGTCTCATCTTCATTCCAAATCCCAAGATAACAAGAAAAAGGGCTAAGAAATACGTTGTTACTGAGACAACGCCTGTCGGACAACATCCGGGGCGACCTCAATGACCCTCAAATAGGCGCGTGCCGCAGGATCAGGCTGGCGCTTGCCCTGTTCCCAGTTGCGGAGGGTATACAGCGAAAGCCCGAATGCCGACGCGAAGACGGCCTGTGAAAGCCCCATACGCTGGCGAATGCTTCGCACGTCGATTGTTTCCGGGGCCTGCACGGGATCAAAACGGTGCTTCACATACTCGGTTTCCGGGGCAGAACCTTCCATAATGTCAACAGCCTGCCGGAGCCCTTCGAGAATGGTCTGTGCTTCAGTGCTCATTATTTATTCCTCCCGTATTGCGAAAGGATCGCGGTCAATTTTTTCATTTCGTTCTTTTCAGCGGCGCTCAGGTTGGCCTTTGCACTTTTCTCGAACATGGCGAGAGCGAACAGCGGGATTACCTCTGAGTAGTAATAGTAGATGACGCGAAATCCCCCACTCTTGCCCCCGCCTCTTCGCGCCCACCGAACCTTTCTGACGCCGCCCGTCCCTTCCATGATGTCACCGGCAGTCGGATTTTCCGCAAGATATGCGATAAGATCCATCCGTTCCTCATCCGAAACAAGGGCCTTTGCCGTCCGCAAAAAGGATTGCGTTTCGATTACGGTCATGGGTGCGTCTTTCATAAGCAGATTGTAAGCCAATGACTTACTCTGTCAAGTCCCTTCTCTTCTTCCCATTCACCACCGGAGAGCAAACCGGAGAAACTTTTTACAGTGATATTTTTATACATGTAAAATCAAAATATTACGTTAAAAATACAAGTCCACCCTCTCCGCCACTTATGCTAACGCGCTGGATTCAGTGCGTTTTTTATTTGGCATGAGCTTTATTCCCTGTGGATACATTTCAGGGATACAGTTTGGAGCTCAACATGCCATCCTCTCACAGGGTTTCTCACCCACGTCCCAGCTCACACCTCACTCTCCATCGCGGCATTCTCTATTTCCGCATTCTTGTTCCCAACCACCTGCAATCATTGCTTGGCAAATGTGAGATCAGGCGTTCTCTGAATGGTCTGGACAGTCGAACCGCACGCTCCAAAGCGCTGCGGCTCTCGCTCGTTGCCCAACACTTTTTTGCCTTGTCCGAAGATCTGGTCGAAAAACGGATACATTCTGCGCAGGATAACATCTCACAACAATTTGGTATTACAAAAGAAAACATCAAATCTGTGGGTACATTCCTGCTCGATTCCACACTGAAAAAAGACCTGTCTCCAGCTTCCCTGACCCTCTTGCTTCCTTCTTTCCTGAGGGAGCAAAAGGGGACCCTTTCCGTCAAAATGTTTTCTGAAAAGGCTACTCCTGTCCGCAAAGAATCCATGCAGGACAAAGCACCTGCCATCAAAGACGAAAACAATCTCCCTACCCGTTCAGCTGAAACAACACGCCGCAGGATCAAACTGGAAGGGAAAAAGGAACTCCCCAATCTCAGGGAGGCGCTGGACACCTATGTAAAGGCCAAGACACTTACATGGTCAGCCGCAAGCGCCAAGGACATTCCTCCTCAGGTGCGGCAGTTCGTGGAAATAGTGAGGGAACTGGAACATGGTCGGGATATTCCCGTGGATGAGCTTTCTCGTGAGCACATCCGCAGCTACTTCGATACGCTGAAACACCTGCCCTGCCGCCTTTGCGGACAGAGGCAGTTTACGGGCAAAGGCTGGCTTCAGCTTGCCGATATGGGACGCTCCGGGCAGATTGAACGACTTTTAAGCGTGAAGACGATGGAAGTCCGTCAGACAAACGTGCGGAGCTTCGTCAACTGGTGTGAGTTGGAGTATCGCGGAGCTGTACAGGCCAAGTACGTGAACTCAGGGTTCCCGAAGGTTCTCTCCGACAAGGACATCAGACGAAAGGGCGTGAAGCGAGAGGCGTTCACACGCGATGAGCTCCATGCACTGTTTGGGGATATGGAACAGTATACGAAAGCGACGGAAGGTGTTTCCTCAAGATTCTGGACTCCGTTGATCGCGTTGTATTCTGGAATGCGGCTGGAGGAGATTTGTCAGCTCCACCTTTCCGACATCGTGAAGGAGGATGGAGTACTGTGCTTCTCCATCAATGAGGAAAACGGGGGCTCCGGGTACGTGAAGCACGTCAAGAGTTCGGCGGGTATTCGTAAGATACCTGTCCATCCGTATCTTTGGGAAAAAATAGGTCTTGGGAAATTCGCTTCTTTCCGTTGGGAACAGACAAAAAAAGAAAATCATCGCTCGACGCTGCTCTTTCCCGACCTACAGGAAAGAGTGAATACAGTGAATCATGCCACAGTAAAACTTGGTTCTGCCCTGACTCACTGGTTTACACGGTATCGCCGTTCCGTTGGCGTTGGCGGACAACATGGCGAGACAAGCACGAAAGCATTCCACAGTTTCCGGCATACGGTGATTGAATACCTGCACAAGGAAGCTCGCGTAGACCTTTCCATGCTGCAATCTGTGGTTGGGCATGAGATGATTGATATGGGGGTCACTGAAAACTATGCAGGTGACTGGCCTATCCGGGCTCTTCTCACTGATGTAATCGCAAAACTCAATTGGAATATAGGATAACTATGCTTATTTTTTCAGGTTGATCTGGCAATAAAAAAGGACTTGCCAGATCAACCTTGAATCAATTCTTCTTATTCATCATTGCCCACATCACCAAAATTCCCACCGCACTCTCCTACCTCATCCAGCTCTTCTTCCGTGAAGCCAAGGGCTGCCAGCGTGCTGATGCTTCCAACGATAATTCCACCAACAAAATAGAGGAGTTTTTCCATAGGGATTCCTTGTGGCAAAGCAGGTTCAAAACCTGCTCTGTCTATTTAATTTATATCGATTTTTTGACAGTGAGGACATCTGTACACACGGATCAGGTACATATCGAGGACTTGTCCTATCTGGTTTCCCGTGGAAGCCCCGAACAGGAGTCCAGAAATAAATGCCCTATACTTTCCTGCCGTTGGTATCAGAGGAACGCCACAAGAGCAGTACCCGACAAAACCTCCGATGATTCCACCTATGGCGGTTCCAAGCCGTTCACCCAATCTGGTGGAATCAGGCTCGCCCACATATCCGCATCTTGGGCACCTCCAGACGCGTCTTCCTATAAACATGGCCTGCTCTTCCTTGTAAGAACGTCATGCAACAGCTCAAACAACATGGCAGGAAGTTCCTCCAGTCGGCAGATGACTCGGCTGGTGTCGGGTAGGAAGTCGCTGATGCTTCTATCCAGCATCCCTAGCCCGTACACTTCCAGACCTATTTTGTTTGCTATTTCAATAGATTTTTGAGTTGCATTCATGTCATGAGGCTGTCCATCCGTCAGAACCAACAGCATTTTTCTCTGTTCTCGGGTGAACAGAAGTTGTTGCATGCCCCACCAGAGCGCGGGGGCCAGAGGCGTCCCTCCTCGGGGAGTGAGGTTGATGCGGGCATGAACGGGTTGTCCGGATTTAAGGAGCGGATAGACCGAACACGCATCTCCCCTGTGGTTTCCGTTGAAGGCTGTTATGGTGATATTGAGCCCTCTGATCCCGGAACAGGCCGATGCGATGGCATGGCAGGATGCCGTCGCCAGTTCCATGCGTTTGCCGTACATGCTGGCGGATGCGTCCAGCAGGATGTGGAGGCTTGTATTGACAGCAACGACTTCCGTCTTTTGGATGAAGACCTTTGGGTTTCCTGTCTTGATTCTGAACAGCTTTGCCGTGTTGAGCCGCCCTCTTGTTGAAGGATAGGGAGCGGACAGGGAGAGCGACTGCATGAGTCCCTGAAGCCTGACGGATAGGCCTTTTGTAATCCGGTCTATGTTCCTCAGCGTATCCGGGGGGATGACGTCAGGTGTGATGTTCCGCAGTTTGGCGACAGTACAATGTTCCGTCTCCGTATCCCCTGCCTGTACGGAGAGTCTTTCCTTCAAAATTGTCCCTAGCGTTTTGGGAAACATATCCTCAATATTGTTTTGTAGTTCCGTCTCTTCTCCTGAAATGATGCCCTGTGTAGCCTCTGGACTATCCTGATTTTCTGTTGGAGATGTACTCCATTGCGACTGTTCGGGTATCCATTTTTTGATGATGGATTCGAGTAACAACGCGTGGGCAATCACATCCTGTGTCGTCCGTGTGTTCGCATGAATGGTTTCGAGACAGGCACCCAGTTCTTTTTCAATTTTCGGGCACGCCGTAACCATCTCTTTTCTTGAAAGTGTTCTATTCTTTTCCACTTCGGAACTATCCCAACTCCTTACGGTTAAAAGGATGTACTCCAGAACAAAAAAGACCGGAGCGTTGCTTCCGGCCTTTTGTCTTTCTTTCCCAAAAAGATACGCGATGATGAAATCGAAATTTTTTCTACATCCCGGAAAGTGTCTTCCAAGCAGTGTTTCAACCCTCCAGTCTTCGATGATGTTGAAAAGATGAAATTGCAGTCTTCTGAGGTTGGCTTGTTGAAGCAGTTGAAAATCGGTATAGCGTATATGTGCCGCCTCGTGATCTAGATAACTTCTTGTCATTTTTATAAAAATATCATCAGTATCCATCTTGAGAGCGGGAATATGGATCGTTCTTCCATCCGTATAGGCTTGCGTCCCTCCTATTTCCACAGTGATGTTGTATTGTTTTCCGAGAATACAGGCCAGCAGGGGCAAACAGGACATGATGTCTTTTGTCCGAATCATGGATCACCACAATCCGATGTTGGGGATATTTGCGGATTGGCGCTGATGGACAGGAGGAAGCGATATCTCTGCCGGAATGTCGGCAGACTGGCATACGGCAAAGACGTCGTTTGCAAGAAGAGCACTCATAACGTCCTGAGGGGAATGCCCTTCGATGAGCCTCTGGCTGTGTTGCAGCATTGAGGACGGATCACGGAGCATGGAGACAACGCCCTGCAAAAGGAGGAGGTCCTTTCCGGTGATGTTGCCCTTGGCGGGGATGCTGTTGATGGCCGTCTGGATGAGGCTGGCTACCGGAGCGACGTGAGGTTCGACGAACGTCAGTCCGCAGAGCTTTTGGTGCAGGGTCTTAAGCGGGGAAAGGGCCTTGTGCGTCACCGTATCCTTTCCGGCGTAGACCTTTTGCCATATCTCGGTGGCTGAGTTGGCTATTTCGTTGAACAGCGTTCCGGCAAGCCCTTCCACTTCCTCATTCAGCCCGGATTCACATACGGCGTTGGGGTTATCGTGATCGGTGAGCGGCGAGACCTTATAAAGCTGCCATGAGAAGGACAGTCTCGAACGGACATAGTCCGACCCTACCGTGGACTCCCTGATGATGTTTCCCCATTTGCAGTGCCTGTTGATCCAGTTTTCGATGGACTGGTCGTAATCGGCGAGGAAAGTTTCCTTTTCATGAAGGAACGTCTCTCTAATCTGGAGCAGTTCGTCAATGATGTCCCCAGCCTTGTCTTCCGGGATGGCCCAGCCGGACATGAACCGGATGCCGTGTCTGTCCAGATAGTTGAAGGCTCTGGCCTTCAACGTGGTGAATATCTTGAGGCTGTCGGGATCGGCGATACGCTTGCTCCCCAAAGAGGCAAGGTCTTCCGGCGGAAGTTCCGCACCACCGAAGTCTTCAAGGCACATCTTCTTTCGGGCGGACCATACGCTGATTTTGAGGTTCAGGGCCAGAAGGCTATCGAGAATCCTGATGTCGGAACGAATGATGGCATTCATATTTTCCTCTTTTCGATTAGAATGTTACCGCAAAAATGCGCTGCACGAGTTCATGGAGCATCGCCCTCGTTGACCGTGTGGCCTTAAAAGCGAGGGAACGATCCAACGCATAGGAAAGCGGCTCAATCCCCTGATTGGCCAGCGGCTGGAACTTGAGGGTAAGATCGGCCCACCGGATGAGGGTTCTGGTGGAAAGCGTCACTTCAATGGTGTTTTCGTAGGAGTCGGCATCGCCCATGAAAAGTTTCCGAACTTCATTGGCGAAACCGACCATGTTCGAGGCGATGTGTTCGGGAAGGTTCGGGAATTGCCGGGACAGAAGTTCCTTTTCCGTTTCAGGCGCGGGATAGCCGACCTCGCACAGCATAAACCTGTCGAGCCACGCGATATTCTGGCGGGTGGTTCCCTGATAGAGCCCTGTGTCATCACCGCCTCCATTGGTGTTCGCCGTACATGCGAATCGGAACATGGGACTGGGTTCGATAAGTTCCCCACCGTTTTCGGGAAGGCAGAGAACGCCTCTTTCCAGAACGCCGTTGAGCCCTGCCGCCACATCCGGCGATAACAAATCAATCTCATTGATCAGTAGAATTCCCCCATACCGCATAGCAAGCGGCAATGGGCCGTACTCATAGACCATGTTGCCTTTTTGCAGGGAAATATGACCGCACAAGTCGGCGAACTCCAACCGTCCATGCCCGGTAACTTCAAATGTGGGATAGTTCAGCCGTGCGGCAAGCTGCTTAATGAGAGTCGTTTTTCCACATCCCGTAGGGCCGTACAGGTATAGAGGATCAAGGTCGTGCATGAACCAGACGACCACATCCCGTGCCGATTCGTGGAAAATGTAGCCCGGATCAATAGATGGGGTGTACAAGCATGCATCCTTATACCCTTTGACCGTCTTCCCTGTTGGCATTCCCGTAAAAACCTGCCCGGCATCGAGTTGCATCGGGACGAGGGAGGCCAGCTCCTTGAACAGATTCTGATTCATGGTTTTCTCCTTTGAAAACAAAAAATCCCGGCTTCTCCGAAGAGAAACCGGGATTCTTGCAGATAGCTTTATAAAAATCTAAGAGCCGATAAGCTTCAATGCCTGTGCTCTGTGTATCCACATGTACATTGGCGTGTCATGAAACGATTGAAACATGCATCTGGTATAGAACTGCTGCACCTGCTCATTTTTAGCCTGAACAAGGAAAAGCGCCCACGCAAGCTCATTGCGGAGCGAGCGTCAAAAACAAGCAAAGAAACAATATGCCGTCGCTGAAATGTTTTTGAAACGGCAAGCCTTCCCAACGGTATGGAAGACCCATCCTGATACCGGGGAAGAGTCTTCTTGGTTCCCTCCGAAAGTCGATCCAAGGCTACGGATGTCGAATCGTAACGTCCGGGGAGGGGGGGGTGTCATGGGATAGCTCCTCCTTAATGGATACGGTTTAAAACCGTATAGATCAAAACTCGTTAGTCGTCTGAACAGCATACAACCGCTCAAAAGGTTCCCCCTGCTTTTCACATTTCGCCATAAGGGTCTGGGCATTCTGTTCCCCAAGCAACGTTTTGAGTTCTTCAGTCAGACGTTTTCGATCCACTGTCACTCTTCCGTTCTGGGGAATCACCCGGAACGTATGGTTTCCCGTGTTGATCCACTCTCCCCTCACCGTATGGGAAAGCTGGTAGGCGACTTTCAAGCGGACTTCCAGTTCGCCGATAGCCTCATCAAGAGATTTTTTCTGTACTTTCAAATCCATAAGCTGTGCAAGCGCAGCATCCCATTCTGGATGAGAGGAACCTTTGAAGCGAGGGCAATCTTCTTTCCAGAAACACGACGGACACAGAGGAGCAAGTCCCTGTGTCGTTCGAATTGTGTTCAGATTCAGCCTGTTTTCTTTCAGGTCATTCATCGCCTCCCAGAATTCTGAAGCCATATCCAGACACCGGGCAAAATCCATATTCTCAGGAAGAAACGGACCAAAGGCTTTGGCATCGCACATGGAGAGACAGAGAACCCACCCTTGAATGTCACAAGCTGAAGCATCAGGAAGGGATACTCCAAGGCATTCATTACACATTTCAGGGAACGTCCTGTGGTGGAGGACTTCCCCCGTATCCTGTACGAGGTTAAAGACGGGCAGATTCCAATAGGCTTTGAGCAATGCCGTCTGACCGCCGATCTGCATGAGATACCTTTCAGGAAGGGTTGCCGATATCTTTGTTATGGATTTGACTTCAAGAATCCGTACAGACGGATGTGGTTGGTCAGTCACCAGTGTGAAATCCAGATGGGCCTTGATCGGGATGTTTTCATGTCTGATCTCGATTTCCAGCTGAGACAGGGGAGACAACCCACATCCTGTAAGCGCCTGATGGACACCCGTCTCAAACCAGTGCCCGCGTTGTAGAAGCAGTTGGCGTTTGAGAGCTCCAGCCGTGTCCCTATACTCAGGAACGAAGAGCTTGCCGGCAAGTGCGGCCCGTGGACAGTCCAGCATCTTCCCTATGTCTGACATGCCGACATATTGGGAGCGGTCGCCAAGCTGAATGGCTGTGCGCTGTTCGGCACTGCGTTCCAATCCGCAGCGAAGTATTTCCAACAACCCTTCCAATCCCGTATTCACGATAGTCTCGCCCATCATTGTTCCTCCCTTGACTTGAGAAAAACAGAAAGAGCTGCCCCCGTAAGGACAGCCCCTTCAGCTATACGGCATATTTCCACCATATTTTCCGTTGTGGGTTCCAATGAAAACCCGCCGCCGAAAGCAATTCTTTTTTCACCGCCGTGTTTCCGGTGGCGAGGATGCACTCCCGACCATCCTGTGCCGTTACAATTTCGTATGAAATTCCATCCAGATGAGGCAATTTTGAAAGCTCGTCTGACGTTCGATTTGAGGCGGATAAAATCTTTTTTGCTTGCCCTGAATCATCCTGTGTCGTTTTGCCTCTCTGTGGGGCGGTTACGGCGTTTTTCTGTCTCTGAGAGCGATTGAGCTTGTCTGAGTTGAATTCCCCGTCCGTATCTTCCTCCGTGACGATGCCAAGCATGGCTGAAAGCGCGTACCTGCGCATATAGGTCATACTGATACCTACTCCCTGAGGATCGGCCTTGGGCAGGGGAACCACCGCAAGGCTTGACTGCCATTGTCCAGACTCCGCATGGGTGAGTTTCGTGACCAACCCGAGATATCCCGGTTCGGCAGGAACCGGATACTGACAAAGCCAGATGCCGTTGGAGAGCAAAGCGTCACGGCACGAGTCCATGACGCTGTTGAGGGTGGCGTACTTGCTCTTGGTAAAGGGATTGTTGGCATCCTTGGTTGCCGGTTGGAGTTGTTCCTGAACTTTGATGAGTGCCTGCGCCAGCTCGCGTATCTGATCCGAACAAAATGATTCCATCTGTTCCTCCTGAACATGAAAAGACCTGCCCGAGTCTTCCGGACAGGTCTTTTTCAAGAAAAAACTACCGATTCAAAATGGTAATATGTATTTAAAATCATTTCATAAGCAAAAAGTCATTTTCTTAGAATACTGACGAAATGGGAAACGAGGCTGATTACTTCTTCCTGTTTTTCTGCCGGAAGTGGGCTGATGATGTCGGCAATGCAGTCAGATCTGGTTTTCAATGAATCGTTTTTTTCTCGAAAAAGCTCCGCAACGGAACACTCCAAAATCTTCGCCATCTCTTCAATTCGGTTAAACCTAGGGGCAACATACCCATTTTCGATACGTGACAGAGCGTCTGGGGCCATGTCCAGACGATTGGCGAGTTCGATTTGTGTCATCCCCAAAATTTTCCGTCTCTCAACGATAGAATTTCCAAGTATTTTAGCGAGTCGCTGTACTTCACGTTCCGCCACGTTGCACTCCTTTTTTGAATAAAAAAGAGTACGGTAGCGGTTCAGACCTTGAAATGTATTTTTATTACATCTACAATGTAATAAAATATCATCTATGATGAAACCAGTTTGTCGATGGAGGCCAAATGTTGAAAAAAAGTGTCGTAACCTATTTGTGTTTCATGTTTTTTGTTCTTGCGCTTTCTCAGCAGGGAAACTGTGCGGAACAAAATCATATCCTGTTTTGCCGAACATTTAACGACAAATGGGAGCCCATCGACCCTTCTGAGACTTTCGAAACGAATGTCGTCTCATGGATCGCTCAGGGAGAAAAGTCATTCGAAACTCCTCGTATCATTGTAAGCCTTTACAAAAAAATAGGGGCTGAAGAGCGACTTTTGGAGCGAAAACCTATGGATGTTCGTCCTGCGTGGGATACGACCGGTGTCCGTAATATGGCTCTCCCAGAAGAGGGTACCTACATCCTTGCCCTCGATAAACCTGACGGAACTCCGATCAGCAGTGGAATGTTCACCATTAAGGCAATGTCCATTTCTGGCTCTCCGCTTCCAGAGGAGACTCTGGGGACGACTCTTGCCAAAATCTTCAACAAGTATCTGCCTAAAAAATAATATTACTATGGAGGAGTTATGAAACGCCATGCCCTTTTGCTTATTCTCGGTGCCCTGTTCATGGTTTGGGGAAATGACTCTTGGGCCGCTCGGACGACCCGAGACCTCGTTTTTGATGACGAGGAACCAGCTCAGACTCAGGCTATGGAAAGCTCCGGTAAGCAGACCACCGCATTGAAGACGACCATGCTTCTGAAGCGTGACGGCGCAACCAGCACTGTCCTGCCAACTCATGAGTTCAAGTCCGGAGATAGCGTCAAGCTTGTATTTACGCCCAATATCGACGGTTATGTCTACTGGCTCGCAAAAGGAAGCTCGGGGAGCTATTCCGTACTTTTTCCTTCTAAGGTCAATACAGACAACGCAGTACAACGTAACCAGGAATACACTATTCCCCCCAAGGGAACGTTCCGCTTTGACGATACTCCTGGGGATGAAGAATTATTGTGCATTCTGTCCGCAGAGAAATTGCCGGACATGGACAAAGCCATTGCCGAAGCGGACGCAGCGCAAATCAATGCACAAAGCAGTACGCAGCTTGCAAAGCTTGAAGAAAAAAATACTGCAAAACGTACAACTCGAGACCTTGTTTTTGACGATGAAGATGAAGGCGATGTGAATACAAAACAGCAGGTCGCGCCGAAAGGAGAGCCTTTTGTCGCGCACTATGTACTGACTCACAAATAAATTTCCATCGAAAACTGTACGGGGAAGTCATACTTCCCCGTATTGGAGACAGCATGTTCCGATTCGCCGCTGCGTTTTTGGTATCGTTTATGTTGTGCACAGCCCCTGTGCAGGCGGCTGGTTTTGAACAAACCTTCAAAGAAGCGCAGGCGGCGTATAAGACGGGGAAATATGCCGATGCAGCGAGGCTTTTTGTCCAGACTGCGGACTTGTTGAAGAAGGCAAAAGAGACGGCAAAGGCTCAAATGGTTTTGGGCAATGCCGCCATCGCCTACATGCAGGCTGAAGATTACGCTTCTGCCGTCACAATTTATGAAAACCTTTTAAGCAATCCCGGAAAAGCCGATCAAAAAATTCTGCTCAAATCATACAAAAACCTTGTTATCTGTCATTCCCATCTTGAGCAGCATGCCCTGAAAATTCAGACTTTGGAAAGGATGATGCAGGCTCTGCCCAAATTGCCAAAAGCGGAGATCTCCAATGTCTATGCTCAAATGGGGGATGCCTATCGCGCACTGGAAATCTATGCGCCTGCCAGTGCCGCTTACGATAAGGCTGCCCACCTTCTGCCACAAGATGCCGATCCTCGCGTTCGTGGAAGGCTCCTGACAGCAATGGGGCTTTGCCAAGGGAATATGGGCGATTTCACTGGCGCTTCCGAGAACCTGGCTAAAGCGAGAGAACTCGCGGCCCGTATCAGTGAACCTCTCACTGTAGCTGAATCCGACAGCAACCTTGGCATCCTTTATTGGGAAAGAGGGGATTATCCTCAGGCGTTGCAACTCCTGAATAATTCACTTGAGACGGAGCGAAAAAATACACTGCGCCGCAATGAAGGCGTCGATCTCAATAATCTTGGTCTGGTTAAAAAGAGCATGGGATATTTTCCCGATGCCATGCGTGCCTTTGAAGATGCACTAGCCATTGCCCGAGAGGTAGGTAATGTCAAAGATGAAGCGATCGCACTCTCCAATCGCGCCCTCCTCAACCGCATAACAGGAAAACTTTCGGAAGCACGGGCCGACTATCGCGCAGCGCTGGAGCTCTACGAACGTACGGGGTTCCAGGAAGGCAAGGCCGGCGCTCTCCTTGGCGTGGGGAAAATCGCGGAGCGGGAAGATCGGGATTTGGAGACGGCATTGAATTGCTACCGGGAAGCATTGGATATCTATAGCCAGCTGCGCCTTCCACGAAATCAGGCTGAGGCGTTGCTCCAAATAGGCGGCGTACTCAAGCAAGCGGCACTTCCAGGAAGAACCAGCCGAGATCTCGTGTTCGACGATGAACCTACTGTTCCTAAAATCGGCAAAACCGAAGCTCTTGCAGAAGCCGAAAAAGCCTATCAGTCAGCCCTCCAGCTTGCGGAACAGGTCGGTTCCAAAGAGATGCTCTGGGCGGCTCATCAGGGGTTGGGTTTCTGCGCTTTTCAAAAAGGGCAGCCTGAGGAAGCCCTTGAGCACTATACGTTCGCCATCAATCTTGTGACGGCCATGCGCACGAGCCTCGAAAGTGTCGAGCTTCTCGGCGAGTACATGGCAGGAAAAGAGGATCTTTACAGTGAGGCTATGGAGGTCTGTGCCCGTCTGCATGAAGCGACACAAGATGTCAAATATCTTGAGATGCAAATGCAATTTGATGAAACCCTGCGCAATGAAATTCAAAAGGCCAGTGCGGCGCTTGTACGGATGGAATTTGCAGATACCAATAAACAAAAACTATATGACAAACTTGTAGCTCTAGGACGGAAACAAGCCAAAGCTGAATCTACCGTACCTGTAGTGGCTCCAGTGCCGACAGACGCCAGCGAAGAAACCAAGCTTGTCCATAAGATTAAAACGGAAGAAGCGAAGAAGCAAAAGGCTACCGTACAGCAGTTGGATCAGGACTACCAGACTCTTCTTACCGAATGGAAAGAAAAATATCCGGGCGATGCCGTTATCTTTGAATCCAGTGCCCGGCTAGATATTCCCAAAATCCAACAGGCACTTTCGGACGATCAGATATTGCTTCATTACATGCAGCTTACCGACCAATTGGTTATTGTGTGTATAAGTAAAGATAGAGTCGACAGTACAATTGTCAACGTTTCAAAAAAAGATATAGATAATACTATCAAAACAAATTTTTTGGTAAACTATATAGAATTGTATGGTCATAATACTGACCCTACAAAAG
>OWIW01000619.1_pt1 | contig 24266 bp, 25 predicted proteins | sample 2433821 | NCBI WGS metagenome assembly OWIW01 (sample SAMN05065751, study PRJEB22554) | human gut metagenome | biome: ENVO:2100002; feature: ENVO:00000062; material: ENVO:00002003 | host: Homo sapiens | place: USA | reverse complement strand
GGGAGTGCAACGCGAGCCCCGGGGAATGGCCCGTGGGGGTCCAGGGGGAGGCGGCGCCGGAGCGCTCCCCCTGGGCGGCTGCCGGGAGAAAAAAGGGGCGGCTCCGAGCTGGGAGCCGCCCCCGAGGTCTGGTCCCGTATCTGAACGGACGTCAAGCGGGTGCCTGCTTGATGGCACAGTGGATGCTAGGACTAGTTTTCCAAGGCCAAGATACACGCCCTGATGTATGCGCTGGCGGTGAGGTTTGACGGCAGAATCTCCGGGTGTGCGGCGCGAGCGCTCACGAGCCCGGTCATGAGGCCCTTATACACCTCAAAGTGGACGAGGGCCGTTCGGCTATAGCGCGTGGCACTCATAGATCGCTTGGGGTTGTCCAAGACGGACAGATCGAGCTCCCCGCCGCTGATTCGGTCGCGAAGTGCATCCTCGACGACACGGCTGACATTGGCGTCCCTCCTGGGGCCACCTTTCAGTTTGAGCTCGAGAACGCGCCGCTCAAGGATTTCAGCCTCGAGCGGCGATGTCGAGAAGGTAACCCTCTCTTTTTTGGAACCCGAAGATACCTTGCTGGCAGCGGGAGCCGCCGCGGGTTTGGTTTTGCGGGCACTCGCGGGGGAAGCGGGCGATGCGGCGACGCTGTCCTGAACAGGTTCTTGCGGGGCGGGCGCCGCAGGACGGGGCACAGGACGGTTCTGTGCCCCAAAATTAGGCAAGGTAAAGCGCGGGGCATTGCTCATCATGTCGCCTACAAGGTTCTCGGGCAGGTTGGAAGCCATAGCTACTCAACTCCTTCGGTTTCGCCGGCGGCGGGCTTGAGCTCACACCAGTTCATGATGTTGCCCACAAGGACGTCGTACTCGAATGCGGCGCCCTTGAGGACGTTCATTTCGTAGATGCTGCGACCATTCGCCTGCGCATCCTGGATTGCAACAGTTATACCGATTCGGCGCTGGAAGACCTTGAGCCCCATTTTTGGAAACTCCTCGACCATCTGAGCGGCAAAGGCTCTCGCGAGCTTGGCGATACCGCGATAGAGCGTGATGAGGACGGCAGGGGCGCTCATCCACGCGACCTCATAGGAATCAGATACCGCGCTGAGGAGCTCGAGGGTCTGCTCGACAGCCTCGGTGCCAAGCCTGTCGGCGGTAGTCGGGATGACAAGATGGGTTGCGGCAATGGTGGAGGAAATCGTCGAGAAGGTCATGCCAGGCTGGGTGTCAACCACGACGGCATCGAAGCCGTGCTGGGAGACAGCCGACTCGATTGCGCGCGTCAGAGAGTACTCATTGATCTCGTTGCCCTCAAGGTCCCTTTCGTCGGCGACGTTGGCAAGATCGAGATCGCCGGGGACGGTCGCCTGCCCATCCTCGGTGCAAACCACCTGAACGCCCTTGAGGAAGCTGGAGCTGCAGCAGGTGCCTTTCGCGACGCAATCCGACTCGATTCTCCCGAGGGAGCCCTGGGGATCCATGTCCACAGCCAAGACCTTAAGGCCGCGGCGACGAAGCCCATCGGCGATGGCATCTGCGGAAGTCGTCTTACCGACGCCTCCCTTCTGATTGGTGAACACGATCACAGGGGTGAAATTCGGCATGGTGATTCCTTTCAACTGAAATTGAAAACGATTTGAGCCAGGCAATACCTAGGAGCGACTGGCGATGCTCATGACCACAAGAGCGATCGTGATGGCGATGAGGCACGCCGCCGCGCCGACAATGAACTGAAGGACGGCGTAGGCGAGCCCGCTCGCAAAAAAGGCTACGAGCGCGCCGAGCCCCAAGATAAATTTGATGATTGAAATGTAATTAGGATAAGAAGACATATAACCTCCAATGCCCTAGCTGGACCGATGGCGGAAAACCCGCATTGAAGGTTGTAATTAAATAATACCAGAACTACGTCACTAATGAACTATGAAATAGATGAATAAATGAAACGCCGAAAAAGATAAAGGTGCTAAAACGGAATACCAGAACTTCAGAAAATACGAGGAAGAGAAATACGTATTCAATGAACTAATGAAGGACGTAAAAACATAACTGTGTAATAACGTAGCCGTGTAATTGCATAACTGTGTAACTACGTAACAGTGTAATAACGTGACTGCGTCATAATTTATTACAAATCATTGTACTTGTGCCTTACGTCCTCATCTTGAGTAGCTTTCCTATAAAGGCCTCCACCCAGAATCGTCCTCTTCCCCATCGTCGAATAGCTTGAGCGCGATCGCAGCGGAAGTAATAAGAAGCAGTAAAGCCAACCCATCCAGCTGGAGAAGGTAGCTCAAGCCGGCGAGGGCAAGAAGCAGCCCGGCTGCAAGTAGGATAATGTTACGGGTCATATATGTACCCGCCAAAGGATTACGGCGCTCACGCGGCATCACCAACGATGGTGTTGTAGAGATCGTCGTCTGACGCTACTAACGCGACGATATGGTTTCTCCTCCTGATGACGGTCCTCTTCGACACACCCAAGAGCGCGCCGATCCTCTCGCATGTCAGGTTGTCGATATAGGACAACTGGAAGATAGATCCGAGTCCCGGCTCGTAATCGTCCAGCGCCTCGACGACAACCATTACGAGATTCAGTGTCGAATCGATTTGCAGGACGCGGTTCCTCATCCGCTCCCTCTCATTCGATCGGGACGGCAGCTGCCTGAGCGCTGTCTCGCACTGGCTTCTGATCGAGGCCAGATGTCTCAGCTCGGACAGAACGCATCTGACGCGCTCTTCTCGAGCGCCGATGCCGCCATCGTCTGAGGAAAGAGACGAGTCATGATTCTCGCTCTCGATCCCGACGATTGCAGATTGTCCATTACTCTCGGTTCTAATCAGCCTTTCCCACGAGTTCCCTTCCATGTCACTTCCCCTTTCGACATTTAAATCGTTCGTTCAGCAGCTCACAGCGAAGATGTGGCCTGTTTGCGGGCCAGGTCTATCGCAGCCTCCTTGTTATCGCCGCGATAGACGATTCCGTTCGCATCCACAACCGGATGGACCGGCCCGTCGCCGATGATGAGCCAGGCGCCGTCGGGAGCCCTGCGCAGGTGCTTTTCGCCGCGGCCCGCTCGCTGGCGTGCGGCCTCGACCATCTTTTGGCAGCCCTTGACGCTCGTGTCGATCAGCCATTTTCGCAGCTGAGGCATGAATTTGTCCTCGCAGCCGGCATCCTTGGCCTCAGCCTGCCGGCGAGCCCAAGCAGTGCCGATCTCGTCGGCCCCGAAGCCCAAACGACGCAGCTCATCGTAGGGCTGGCGTGCGGCGTCGAGCTTGTTGCGGTTGATCGTCTCGTCGGCGATTTGCCTGAAATCGCCTGCGGTATCGACCTGAGAGTCCATTCCGGGATAGACGTCCGGTTGGTTGGTTTGAAAATCCATCCATCCATCCGTCCAATCTTCTGGATAGTCATTACTTATAGGTATATAGGGGGGCTCACCTGAAAAAATTGCAGGTGAGGAAGAATCTTCACGTGAAGAAATTTCAGGTGAGGAAGTATTTTCACGTGAAGTTCTTTCCGGTGAGGAAGTTTTTTCAGGTGAAGAAACTTCAGGTGAAAAAACGTCACGTGAAACTCTTGCAGGTGAGGAAGAATCTTCACGTGAAGATATTTCAGGTGAGGAAGTATTTTCAGGTGAAATAGTTTCCGGTGAAACTAGAGGGGCAACCCGTTCGGCGTCCGGATGGTCCGCCTGCCAAGCCTCCCTGGCGCGGGAAATTGGATCCGCAGCTGCAACAAGGGACCTGCCGACAGTATTCATTCCGTGGACGTGCGATCCGCGCTCAACGATAAGGCCCATCTCAAGAAGGGAGGCGATGGTCGTGCGGGCAGTACGCTCGCTCGTGCCGGACCAGTCCGCGAGAACGGCGGCTCCAAAATCGTAGCAACCCTTATCTACCGTGCAGGAGTAGATCAGGGCATATGCCACGAGCTGTGCGGGCCTAAGGCCCAAATAGCGCATGAAGCCGTGTATGGCGAACGAAGGGCCGTAGCCTTCGGTCTCTGTCTCGAGAATCTTCGACACTATGCGGCCTTTCTCCTTTGCAGCGCATGGACCGCCAGGGAGAACAACGCCTCTTCGTTGAAGACATTGCACTCCCCTGCTGCCCTCGCGGATTCGATTTCACTTATCAGGGACTCGCGTCCGTAAACGGACAGCATGAAGTTGACGAGCTCACCGGAGCGGAATTGACCACCGCCGACAGACAGGGGAACCGCTAGGTCGAAATAGGCGACAAGCGGCTGGCCGATGGTATCGACCGCATCCAGCGCAACCGCCACCCTGCCTGCGCCCGCCTTAAAGATGGCAACAGGAGCCTGAAGGAGCTCGGGAACCGATGCAAGCAGCGAAGGCTCGATGCCGTGCCTGTGTGAGCGATTGGAGATCGTTGTCTCCCGTACGATATGCCGCACGGTGTGGCAGATAGGCAGGTTGGGAATCCCCGCCGCCAAAAGCGCCCTCGGTGTTTCGGGGAGAACGGGCACAGGCGCCTGTCGGTTATAGCCCCGGCCCCTCGCCTTTGCAATTTCGGCGAATCCAGTCCACATTCGGCATGAATTCGCGTATTCGGCTAGATCTTGATTGTTTAGACCCTCTACTGCGATGGTAGAATCAACTTGACCGACGAGGGCGCGATACCGTCCTATGTCGTCGAGATCGTGTTGACGCTGTTCACCTTTCCACATCCGTGAACTCCCTTCTTCTACGGTCTCACGTTTCGGGTGCGGCTGGGGCTCTTCCTTAATTTCCCAGTCGCACTTTTTTTCTGACACCCTAAATTGAACAGTCTTCGGAAACGATGCGGGACCCATCATGCGGCCCCCTTACGGCCGTCGCGGGCCATGCGATTTGACATGCTCTCTTGCAGGGACTGCAGAGAGGCGTACTCCTCGTACGGCATCTCATGGCTTGACTCCTTAATGAAAGGCGTCCTGCGCATATAGGCGTCGAGGTCGTCAATGTTGATGTAGATGGTCCGCGAACCGCCGCGATTGAAAGCACCGTAGACGGCGGGGATCTCGCCAGATTCAATGAGTTCCTGAACTGCATCGACATGGCGATGGATGTATTTGGCTGCCGCGGATTTGGAAAGCCATTTGCTACTCGCCCACGGCTCCAACCTTTCTTTGCCGCTCATTACGCAACCTCGTCCCTCTGGGGAAGACGATCATCGGTCTCGCCAAGCAAGTACTGGATGGAGCAACCGAACAATTGCGACATCTTCTCGAGTTGATCGTAAGTTGCCGACTTCGGATCGCGTTCGATTCGCACGATGATGCTTCTGCTGACTCCGAGCTTATCGCCAAGATCGGCTTGCGAAAGGCGAAGCCTCACTCGTTCCGCTCCGATACAATTTGGCATAAAACCCTCCTTAATTAATACGGATTGTTGTACTTAGACAAATACTACCACATTTTGAAGTACTGTACGACAAATTGTCGTACCTAAAGTCAAGGTGCTCAGAGAAAGGAGCACCCATGGGCAACAATCTGAAAACCATTCGCTCCAATAGTGGAAAGACCCAAAAACAAGTAGCTGAAGAGCTCGGTATTTCGCTCTCTGCCTACAGAACGTATGAACAAGGAACGAGACGTCTCACGGATGAGCTTTTACTACAGCTCTCGACATACTTCTCTGTTTCAGTTGATTCAATACTTGGCTCTAAATTCTCAGCATCGCTTTCTTCGCCCTCATTTCTCGAAGACTCCGAAATGCGTTCAATAGTTAACGCCGCAGTCTCAGAAATGAATAAAGAAGATAGGCAGCAGTTTAGAAAGCTGTTGGAGAGCTATATGGCTCTCAGCTCAACTGGAAGAAAGCAGCTGGCTGATAGTGCGGACACTATGAACCGTTCTGGTAAATACAAGAGATTTGGAAATATTGCAAAAAGCAACGTCTCAGCTAGTTCTCACGGTAGAGCCAAGACCGCCTAAACGATCGAACGGAACTTTCAACACAAGAGTTCTTTGTCCTGATTGGAAAACAATACGAGGTAGCCACAATGCCTAAAAACAAAATTGGCGTAATCGAGAAAATAGGCGTCGATGCCGACGGTTTAGAGACTTTCAGGGTTAGAGTCGAGGCCGGCACCCGTGAAAGGCGTTCCACAAAAAGGGTAACGATTCATGGAACCATGAGGGATGCCCAAGCAGCCGCATCTATGCTCTATGTCGAGTTGAATTCCAGCCTTTCCGAACGCGACATTCCTGAGATTACGCTGAATCAATACTTTTATGGCAGGTTTATCCCAGCCCTGGAAAAAGAAGGTAAGACCAACAGCACAATCGACGGATATGTCAAAAACTACCGAAAATGGATATCCCCGAATCATGGCGAACGAGTTCTCTCAAATCTCGACGAAACTAACGTTCGAAACCTCATTGAACAGTCGGGGACTCCAAGGAACACTCTCAGGACTTATAGGGCAATCTTAAACAGGGCCAAATCTGATGGATTCATGCGCCACAAAATGGATCTAACGGGTCTCGACGCCAAGGCAAAGAAAAAGAAGCGCCACTCACCATGGTCGCCAATGGAATTGAAGCAGGCTGCCGGCGTATTAGCTGATGATGAGATGGCATACCTGACCCTGTTAGTCGGAAGCGTGGGGCTTCGCAAGGAAGAAAACCTGGCCATAACGCCAGCTGACGTTCAGGTATTGAAAATGCCGACTTCCCAAGGCGAAAAAAAGTATGTTCTCCTGAATGTTCATGCGGCCTACACGGATGAAGACGGACTTAAGGTCACCAAAACAGAAGAGTCTAATAGGCACGCTCTGGTTCTTCCAGAGTTTACGGAAAGGTTTCTTTCAGCTCTGGAAGCCACGAAGCCCTCAATCGAGCAAGTTGAGGGATGCTGGCTCATCAGGCACAAGACAAGCTGGCACAAGTCCAGAAAAGCCAAATATAGGATCGAAACCGTCATGGGAAATCGAAAAGATGCCCAGGCAGTTGCAAGTCGGTTGGCTGCAGAAACGGCAGCAAAGTATAAGTTGGGCTCAAACCCAAAACTGAAAGAAGTTGCCGATGGAATTTGGACTGTCACCGTTTTTAACGGATATGTCGACACCATGGAGAGGACCATCGTGCCGGAGGCGTTCATTGGAACCGAACAAGATGCAACGCGACATGCTCTGGAGCAGTGGAGCAACCGGCGAATCCTTCCGTGTGCCGGCGAAACGCTGCGTGGCCACTGGGAAACCGCGCTGAGGAAGCACGGCCTGAGGTTTATCCCCGTGAATAACCTGAGACATACCTCAGAGACGCTCATGGCCGCCAGCGGAGTTTCGACTCCGACAATTTCGAGCATGCATGGACATACGCAGTTTAAGACGGATTTCCAGCACTATATCGACCTGAATGTCGAGGCGATCCTTGATGCCGCCAATAAGGTTGACACATTCATGGCTTCAGACATGGCAAGCGGAGGCTTCACGCTTGAATCGCTTGTTGAGAAAACTGACTTATAGAAGATTTTCAAGAACCAAGCTCGGACGGACTCGTTGTTAGTCATTCAAGGCCTCGCCTAAGGCAATGAGAGACGATATGGGGCGGCGAATCAATTACTTCGAGTATTGATGAGTCTCAAGCTCTAAGATGGCCCTAAAACGCGTCCAGACGCCCGATCTGGACGCGCCGCATATTCGAGATGATCGATTCACCGCATTTTCAAACTATTTTGGTGGGAGCAGACGCGCTGGCACGTCGTTTATAAAGCGCATTTTAAGACCTTTGATACAGAAGAAGAACGTATCTATACACAAATCAGTGGTGGATAGTGGTGGATAGCCAGAAGAAACCAGTGGATTCAAGAATGAAAAGCCAATAGTAAAGCGGTTCCCCTGAAAGACTGTATTTCAGGGGAACCGCTGGTAGACGGTGGTGGGCCCTCCGGGATTCGAACCCAGAACCCAGGGATTATGAGTCCCCTGCGCTAACCGTTGCGCCAAGAGCCCTTTTAGTTAGTGGCTGTGACAGTAATGGCGGCTATCCATTTGCATTAGTTTCACACCACGAGGAAGAATACTACCATGCACGCGACGGTCGTTCAACGCACGATCTTGTCGACCAGGAGGATCATGGCGCCGCCTTTGACCTTGTGTGCCTATATGAAAAAAGGCCCCAACTTGCGTTGGAGCCTCATTCAATGCTCGGGTGGAGACGAGGGGGATCGAACCCCTGACCTCTTGACTGCCAGTCAAGCGCTCTCCCAGCTGAGCTACGCCCCCGTGCGAAGAAGTACTATACGGGAACACCGGCGGCGATGCAAGGACAATTTTGGAAAAACTTCCCGCGGCGGTACCGCCCACCTTCATTATGACCGGATTCACAATCACGATATCCCCGTAGCAGACCTTTTGCCCCGCTATGGTTTTCGCAGCTGCGATAAGCGGCGTTAAGTCATTGACATATACATAGCAAGGCAAAGATCGGCCGAAGACATTAGGCGATTATATACATTTGTAGGAATTGTGAAGGGGTCATATTCAATAAAAAAGGAGACCCCATTTTAATAAAGTTGCAAAATTTGGTGTCACTTTTGGTGTCACCCTTGGTGTTAAAAAGAAAAAGGCCAGAGGCTTAACACCTCTGACCTGTGCTTTAGATGGTGGGCGATACAAGATTCGAACTTGTGACCCCATCCGTGTGAAGGATATGCTCTACCCCTGAGCCAATCGCCCGTCGCCTTTCGGCAAAAGAGATACTATCATAGCCGCGCGTGGTTTACCAAGAACTTTTTGCCCCCGATTTTAAATTCGTGGGCGCTGGCTGCTCTGGCGGAGTCCAAATAAACAGCAAACCCGCAGCTTAACGAGCCCTTACCGCTTGATCCACGAGGTCTCGGGGCGGCAGATGAGTCGTGCTTTGTTGTAGGCCATATCGAGCGTGAGGCAGGTGCGCGCGGCGTAGAAGCCGTCCTCGCGTTGGATGGTCAGCGCCAGTTCGGGCTTGTCGCCGGTTGTGCACAGTGGAAGCAGCAGTTGAATCCGTCCACCGTAGAACTGCGGCACGGCGAGCGTGTAGTTTGCGGCGGCGCGGCGGGCGGCCTCGACGACGGCGCCCTCAAAGGCGCGGCGCAGCAGCAGTGAGTTACCCTCCCCCATCAGGCTGGCGGGGATACGCGTGAGGTTTTCCTCGTCGCCCAGGATGTGGTCGATGTTGGAGCGGATCGGCAAGCGGTAGTCAAAGACCAGCTCGGAGGGGTCCTCGGCAAAGCGCACGCGGCACGGCAGGTACTCAAACGAGACCAGCATGGGGTCGCTTTCCTTAAAAAGCCCTTCAAAAACCAGCGCTGGCGTGCGTCGGGCCTGGTGTTGGGCTCAAACAGGCCGTAGATGGTCTCGTAACGGCGCGTGTACAGGCCGGTGTTGAACAGGCAACGGTCGTCGTCGAACACCAGCGGCAGGTTGGACGGCGCGGTCTGGTCTACCCCCGCACTTCCGGAATATAGGCATTTTAGCAGCGATCTGAGGTGCCCTCGGGCACCATGCAACAGGGTGCAACGCTCAAAATCTACATTGCAAGAAGTAGGTTCTCCTTGAGCTCGTCTCGTTCGGCCAGAGAACTGGACGCGCTTTTGTCCGGTATGGCGAACATCCTTGGCACAATCCCAACGAGCGACGCGGTAAAGTCGTCATTTCTAACCATTTTACTAACCACCATGGTTAGAAAAATGGTCAGAATATGGGTAGGAGACACGAAAGATCCCCTTCGGCGCGCCGCAGATACAGACCCTGAAGATAACCTCATCGGACGGTCTCTACACAAACCTCGGCCTGCTCCTGTCCGACCAGTGCCCGCATACCGTAAAAGCGGCCGTTTTCGAGGGGACGGACCAGAGTGTGTTCAAGGACCGCCGGGAGTTCTCAGGGTCCCTAATGCGGCAGCTCGACGATGTCTACGACTACATCGACTTCCACAACCAGACCCATGCCACTTTCCAAAAGTTGCTGCGCGTCGACACCCGGGACTACCCGGAGGTCGCCGTGCGCGAGGCCTTGCTGAACTCGATCGTGCACAGGGACTACTCCTTCCGCGCCGACACGCTGATCGGCGTCTACGACGACAGGATCGAGTTTGTGTCAGTCGGCGGCCTTCTGCCCGGCTTTGAGCTGGAGGATTTGATGATGGGCGTCGCCGCCTGCCGGAACCCGCGTCTCGCCAACGTCTTCTACCGCCTGCAGTTCATCGAGGCATACGGTACGGGGATGAGGAAGATCATGGGGGCCTACGCGGGTGCGGCCTCTCAGCCGCAAATCATGGCCACGAACAACGCATTCAAAATCGTCCTGCCCAACATGAACTTCGCAGCAACGGCAGCGGAAACGCCCGCGGCAAACAGCAAGGAGGCGCCCGCTGCTTCCTATTCCCGAGAGGACGAGATCCTGCGGTTCTTGGCAGAGCACCCCTCAATCACCCGAAGGGAAGCGCAGACGTTGCTCGGGGTAGGCCAGTCCACGGCCGGCCGCATATTGAAAGAGATGGTGGATAAGGGGCAAATCGCAAGACACGGTGGAGGTCGCAGCCTGCGATACGAATTGGCGTAACGATGTGTCTCTGAGGCAATTGCCCTGTCCCTTGACGCCTTCTGGCCAAGGGCAATTGGTTAACGGGCGAGTTGTGGCGCTTATGCCGCGTTCACGATTTAGGCAGGAGAACCTGTGCCCGCGAGATTAATTGTGCCTCATCCTTTTCCTCGGGGGCAATCATCGAACTTAAGGTGGCGCATCGGGGCCATGGAATTAAAGAACTTATCGTCAAAGTAGTCGAGCAGAAACTCTGGAAAAGCCGACAACACAAAGACCGAACCGTCCTCGCTCCGCATTCTTTTCTCTTCGCGGAAAATCGCATCGACCGTAACCAGCTCTCGATATGTCCCAAATGAAACCTCATCGAGATCGAGCAGGCATTTGCATCTCAATACGAAGGCAGCGATTGCGTCTTTCCACTGGGGAAGCTCCATGTGCTTTCCCACGTTAACGTTTCCCTCTCCCGAGATCTTTTTATATTGAGCAATTTCCGAGTTATCAACAAAACAGCCTGAATGCGTCTGGCACTGCCCCGCGCGATAATCGTAAAGCGCCTCGACCATCGGGTAGCTTATATAGAGCTTTCCGCTCTCGTTCTCGTTATCGAATGCGAGGAGCATTGCCTCCACAAGGGCATCGGACTCGCATTCAGGCGCATTGTTTTGATGGGAGTCGTAGTCAAAGAAGAGAAAGACCTCGTCAACAGAATCCCGCTCCACGCCCTCTAGACATTTTGCAGCGGAAGGCACCGTTTCTCTCAGCACCTCCACAACATCCAGATCGAAGTCCTCCTCTGCAAGCCGCTCGTAGAGCATGTAGATGTTCTGCGCCGCTGGCAGACAGATCACCCTCAGGTCATCTCTCCCTTTCAGAAAAAGCTCTTTCATCTTCTCCGCAAAGCGCAGGTCACGCGACTCCCCTTCAACGATGAAAAGCGTGACCGGACTAGCCATCGAAAGCACCGGCCTTAAACATCTTCTGGAGGTTATGGGCCAATCTGAGCTCCTTGGGCGTTAGCTTCTCCAGCGAGCGAATCTCCCCCTCTTTGAGAATGAAATAGACATCGGGCCGCATGAGGTCGTTCGTCAAAAGGTCCGTGTTGTGCGTCGTAATGAAAACCTGGACACCTTCGAGGTCCCGCAGCATCTCCACGATCGACCGGGACAATTCAAAGTGATAAAAAGCATCGAATTCATCGATGAAGACCAAGGAAGCCTTGCTCATCTTAATATACCAGTAGTAGTACAGAGCAAGTGACATGGTGCCTGTCGAGGCAACCGACGCAAACGGAACGGTACCGCCCTCGAACCTGCAATAAAGCTCGGGAATTCCATTCACGTCCACGGATACGAGGTTCAGGGAGATTCCCTGCTGGCGCAAGAATTCTTGGAAGTCCTCCATCTTTCCCTCGCGAATAATGCCCTGGGTAAAGATATCCGAGCCAACCGAAAGCCCCTGATATCCACGCTCATCGAGCGAGTAGAACATCAGCATGTTGTCGACAAAGGAGGTGAAGGCTCTAAACGCCCTGGCAGACGGCTCATCTCGCAGCATTGCATTGCTCTTGACGTATTTGACACGAGACAGCCTGTCGGACTCAGCGGGGAGATCGGTAGAAAGCGAGAGGGACTCGGCGCCCGGCAGGTTAACATGGCCCGTTTGGGCGTCGAACCTGTAGCTCAAGACCTCCACTTCATCAATGCGCAGGCTCTCGTACACAAGCGTCTGTGGGTCGGTTTTCCCGTAGCGGTATACGACGTCGATATTGTCGAAGACAAAATCGTATTGGAACTCTGTGATTGAGGTCTTTGAATCAAGGCACCGGTATGGCAAGTATTTTTTGAGCAGCTTTTCCTTGTCGGTCAGATGCAGAACGATGTCGAATACCGCGAGGGCGAAATTAGACTTTCCGCTGCCATTCGCACCATATATGATGCCCTTTGCCTTAACGCCATTCTGAATCACCTGTTGATTAAATGAGTAGTTGGCGGGATCGGATAGATCAAATGTAATTCGCTTATCGAAGCACTTGAAATTTGAAACCGAAAACTTCTTGAGCATGGTACAGTTCCTCTGCTTTCTGAGGTTATTTGAGACACAGGGTAAAGCAGCTGAGCAAATCGGTCAATTTGCCCGTATTTTTAATACGGATAGTCCGAAGAAAAACTACGGAAACACGCGATGTGCACCGGGCCTATCCAACCGATTCCGCAGTGCTGGCAACTACATGAGACAACCTACGAGATATGCAGGGCGAGGTTTTCCAGAGCGACGAACGATAGAGATGCGGATCATCCGAAGAAGGTTGAAATCCACTCAGCCCGGCAGCGTGTAGGCGCAAGTTGAGCGGCGTGTGGAACCCAGGAGCGCTGCTCCCAGCAGGAATAGCGCTAAGGAGGCGGCGATCCAGTTGTCGTCGGCGGTCTTGGGGAGCGTGACGGCTGCGGCGCTGGCAGTCTTGGCCTTAGATGGCGTGGGTGCAGCGGTCTTGATCACCGTCGTCTCGGTCGTCGTGGTTGTCCTGGGCGTCGTGGTCGCGGGCTTCAGCACGGGAGCCGTCGCGGACCCGGCGCCGGGCTGCTCGACGGTAGTGCCGGCACCGCCGAGCAGCCCGCCCGTGCCACCGGGCTCCTCGCGCCCGTCGGTCTCCCCCGCCGGCGCCGTGGCGCCCTGGGGCTCTATCACCACATGCGGCGCCATGGCCCCGAAGGCCCCGCCCGCAGGCGCCGCAAACCGCGCGTGCACAAGCGACCCGCCCGCGCATGCAACGCCGCCATCGGTACCGGCCGCATCGAGCCGCGAGGCGTCGACGGAAAGCCTGCACCCAGCCGAGCTGTCGCCGGTGCCCGCGTCCTGCAGGTACACACCGTAGGCATGCGCGCCGGCGGCGATCACGCCGGCCACGGCCTCGTCCGTGACGCCGGCCCCGTCCGCCCGGGCATCGACGGCGCAGCCTTCCACCGCGAGCGCCCGCGAGACGTGGATCGCGCACTGCGAGCCCGATGCCGCCAGGGACCCGGTGCCGCGAAGCGTCAGGTCGCCCCACACCTCCATGCCGCACTGCGTTATGTCCGCATCGGTCGCATGCGACTCCGTCACCGAGTTGCGCCCCACAAGCGTCACGACCAGGTCTCCGTCGGCGCCGATGGCGTCGCCCGCGTAGCCGCTAAGTTCCAGATGGCCGGCATCGGTCCAGGCCCAACCGGGGCCCGACACGCCCGGCTCGTAGTACGTCGCGCCCGCGATGAAAAGGCTCTCCGCGCCCGCGGCACAAGAAGGACCGCCCAGCAGAACGCATAGGCAGGCCATGGCAGCGATCGCAATGTGATGACGGCTGGTGTGGGACTCGGCAGCAAACATACCCGCTCCGATCTTCGCAGGAGCCAATAGAATGTGCACCAGAAAATGCCCTGGTAGCAGCAGTTATTAGTTTAATGAGATCAATGCGGGGACAAAGAAAAATCGCGTGTGCAATGGCCACAATTAGGTGTAAATCGTTTTGCCAGTCCGTGAAAGGAAGAGTCAACTTACGAATGCTCGACCGTTGGAGTAGGCAGACACACCGTTAGGGCCTATAGGGAAATCATCTCATGCCCCAAATCTTCCAAGAGTCGCCGTGCTTCACCAGAACTATTTCGTGGCCACCTTCAATTAGCTGAGGCCCCTCGATCGAGAAAGGCTCCTGCACATTTGGCAGAAGCTTCACTAGAGCTGTGCCGTCCTTCTGATGCCGAACCCGAGTGCTCACGCCGTAATCTCCATCGACAGCCTTGGCAGCTTGGGAAAAATCGTCCCAGCCAGAAATCGTCTCAGGAGCAACGATAGAACCTAACTCATTGAAATCCAGCGGGTTACGGTTAATCGCCATGACAAATCGTTGCACTGCGGAGAGTATCTCGCAATCGTCATACGAAGTTTGACGAGCGATATCCTCAATATCCTTAAGTCCAAGCTCTTTGCCTCGAAGGTTTTTCCAAAACGGCGAATTGCTTATCAGGCGATCAGAGCCCTTCGTCTCGAACGAGACCACGGCCGAAGTCTCTGCTTCCTTCACCAGAGGCTTGATTCCCACCTCGAGAAGAAGCTCGGAGAACCGCAGCAAGATTTGTTCCCTACCCGCTATGTACGGAGCAAGCGCAAGGGTCCTCATCGATTCGGGGACGCAGACGAGGTTCTCTATACGTTCCCTATCAGCATGCAATAGCGCACCGTACGTCGCATCCTCGACATTAGCGTGAGCGCCCTTAACGACAACGTTGTCACCAAATGCAAACTCAATAGGCTGAGCATTGAGCTTGTCTAAGTCGGTCAGCAGCGAGGCAACCCCATCCTTGACCACTTCGAAATCTCGCTTTGCCGACTTGAGCAGCTTCTTTAGGAACAGGTCCTTGCCACGCACAAAATACTTGCGCTGCAGCATAAGACGCATTGAAACCGCAGCGAACGCCTCGTCCCCTAACTCGAGATCAGCGATTCCTGAAAAGGATTGAGAATCGAACCGGGCCAACTTTTCATCCAGTGGAAGCACTCCGACGAGCCTCTTGTATACGTCGATCGTATACAGATAAAGTTCGTAAATGCTGTTATCTTCCAAAGCCATCACGCTCCAACACCCGCGCCCAATAATCCGACATCACCATACAGGTTCAAGGCCACCCGGCCTAGCCATGGGACCCATCTGGCAACCGCAGAAGCATCGATATCGCAACACCAACGGCGTGCCGCGCGGCACCGTCTACAAGTATCTCGCGAAAGACAACCCTCTCGTCAGCCCGAACACACTTCCGTCCCCAGTTCATCCCATACTCGCCAAACGAACAGGAGGTGCAATCCAAGTCTCTGCTAGAAAGCACGCACTTCTTCAACTCAGCATGTTAGAATGTGAAAATAATTATACATTCGTTGGGTAATTTTTTTAGCATTGGAGTATATATGAGCTATATTCCTCGTCCGCTCGGAGCTCGAATCGTCACAGCTCACAGCAATGTAGTCGTACTCGAAGGCGCGCGCGCAGTCGGGAAAACAATGCTTGCAAAAAAGGAAATCGTCCCTTATGGATACGAGTACGTCACGCTTGCCGACGATGCCACTTATCAACTTGCGAAGACCGACATCTCAACATGGGTACGCAACTTGCCAAAACCTGTCATTATCGACGAAGCCCAACGCATCGAGGCGCTTCCGCTCGCCGTTAAAGAGGTCGTTGATGAACTCGGTGCAACGCGCTCGAGCCATGGCACTCCCCAATTCATTCTAACGGGCAGTGCTTCTCTGAACAGAAAAGGCCTCGATGGCCAAAACCCCCTAACCCGTCGCGCCCGGAATTTCGAATTGTACCCACTGACGCAACGGGAAATCCACCTCACCTCGAGTAAGAGCATAGTTGATCTTCTCTGGAATGCTCAGCCAAACCTGAAATATCAGTCGTCAATGGACGCAAAAGAAATCTCAGTCCTTCTTACCAAAGGAGGCTTCCCGCGATATGCCCTGAACAACATCGTTTCATCTAGCGAGCTAAGCCATCTAGTCAAATCCGACATCGACAACACACTCGGTGACGCCCTTTTGCCCGGCGAGAAAATCGACATCGCCATTGCGAACGCCATTCTCAAGTCGTTGTTCGCTCTTCCCGGCAACATCCTCAATGTATCTCGAATGGCAAGCGAGCTGGGAAGAGACGGCCGCACAATCGAACGCTATATCGACATATTCGAAAGGCGATTCCTCATACGAAAGCTACCGAACCTCGCCCTTCAAGCCCATAAGCAAACGCAATCACGTCCCAAGGTCCATCCAATCGACTCTTCTTTCAGCATCGAGGAATTCAAGCAAGCCGGGAAAGACATTTTCGGAGACGACCGCACCTTGCTCGGCAGCGTGCTGGAGTCTTATGTTGTAAGCCAGATAGTTCCCGAAGCGCAATGGTCAAGCCGCTTTCCCGAGGCTTTTTACTGGAGACAAGCAGGAAAGCAGCCAAAAGAAGTTGATCTGGTGCTGCTGAACAACAACGAACTCATTGGCATAGAAGTGAAGGCGGCGAGCAATGTGCGCCCGGCGGACTTCGACGGGCTTAATGCCCTATCCGAGGACCCTAGGTTTATACGGGGCTTTCTAGTGTATACCGGAAAGAAAATAATTCGTCATCGCGACAATATCTGGGCAATCCCCCTTGAGGCCCTATGGAGCAATGACGCTTTTGAGGATGCAGCCAAGCCACGGCTTTCCGCAGCAGCGATAACCCAGACCCATGCAGAAGAGGAGACATCTTTGACCACCGTAGACGCGTCTTTATTCTTGAGCTATCGGCATTCTGACAACGATTACCTAGATGGCGCAATCACGCAGCTTGTTGAGGAAATAGCTAAAAGCTATGAGTTTCTATATGGAAACACGCTTGATGTTTTCATCGACAAGAAGTCAATCGAATGGGGACAAGACTGGCAGCGAGAGCTTGACAGAAGAATTGAGTCTTGCAGCATCATCATGCCCGCCGTAACGCCCGGCTACATCAAAAGCGAAGCATGCCGCAAGGAGCTATTCGCGTTCAATGACAAAATCGCAGCGCGTCCAAATTGCAGGATTATGCCTCTGATATGGCAAAACGCAGAGTTGATGCAAAACTATGACGATATGGCCATCGCTATACTCAATCGATATCAATACGAAAACGTAGAGGACCTCCGTGGAGTAGACCCCAAAAACCCGCAATACCGCAATCGCATCGAAGCGCTGGCTCGTCGAATCCATTCTTCTGCCGCAGAGGTCAACACAGCAACCCATAGCAACAGCGATATCGCAGTGGAATACGCAGGAAACCCTGAAGAAGGTCTGTTGGAAAAACTTGCCGAATGCGAAAGGCAGATGCCGGTTTTCACGGAATCGTTCAACAGTGTGGCCGAAAAAACCAAGCGATTGCTTGAAGCGTTCAAGGAGCACCCCACGCCGAATAACGGGCAAGCCACCGATTTTGTAAAGTGGACGACAGAAATCGATACATGCACCAAATCCGACACCGAAGCGCTGCGACGCGATCTAGGCACCGCACGAGAATCGTGGAATGTCATGCTCGAGGCCCTTTCGAGCTACGTCAGCGTCGCTATCCTCTTGACAGGATCAATGGCCAAGAAAGAGCAGCTAGAAGACGCATACAGCATGATCGTCTCCTTCAAGAACACTCTTAATATGCCCGAGGACGTTAAGATGGCTTCTTCGTTGATGAACGGTTTGCAATTGATTTCCCCAAAGCTAAAACCCTTAAGCGAAAGCTTTATCGGCGTAATCGGCTTTTTGAACGATGTAAAGGCCTCAATAGACCCATTGGAGCAAAAGCTCTATAACGCATTGGCAAAAGAAGGTTAGCGCCTGCTTAGTGCAAAGCAAGAAACCTATGGGCTTCCCTATCGTGGCCATTCGGAGCCGCAGCGCATCGGCGATGAAATCGTACTCTGCGAGTATATGCTGTACAAGGATAGCTTGCCCGTTAAGCCCGGCTTGGACAAGCTGTTCGGAGACTGGCATTTCGCCTGCGTCGATCTCGAGAGGACCGGCGACAAGGTTGCGTACGAGGACTGGAAAGATCATTTTGAGGGGTAAAAAAAGATGGCAGACAACACGTATACGGGAACTCTGAAATTCAAAGACGTTGATTTTGTCTTTGTGTTCGATGGCTCCGAGCTTGTCCTCATTCCGCCCAAAGAACGCAAGCATGACATTATGTGGGGTTGGCTAAAAAAAGAAATTGCACCTGGTGTGTATACATCCGGCGCCCCTTTGACTGTCGATGTGCCTTATCTTGACGGTTTCTGCAACGAGACAGGCAAGCGATTGGTTTTTTGATCAGGGAGAGATCGACTGTCGGAAGTCGAAATTCGACGCTGTATATCAACGTTGCTGGATATCTGGAATGCAGCCCGAATACTAATGTTTTTTGCAGGATGACTCTATCCGGCAGGGCTTTAAATTACATTCATCCGGTGAATAGGGCATTCTCGCAAGTGTTTGATTTTGACGACCTTACGGAAAAGGGAATCATATCTATTAAGACAAATGGATTCGACAGAACTACGACCGAGAAGAGAACATTTCGCTTTGAGGGCAGGGATATCGCAGCGTATTTCTCAGTTGGGTGGACATGCAGCATGAAAATTAGTAGTCCACCCATCACCCTTAATTCCAGCATGATTTTCGAGTTTGATGAAACGGACGATTACTGGTTCTTCTATCGCCTGTGGCATGCAGCAGAAGACTTCCTCAAATATCTGACATTCGGCAAAAACACACTAATTGAGGATTGCAGTCTGCAGGTTATGTACGACGACTCGCATTACCTCAACGCAGCTGAATTCAAGCTAGTGAGATCCGCAGAGCCATTTGATGCTAAACCTCTTGAAAAAGGTCGATACATTCAGCTGCCTTTGCTAGACCCGTATGAGATTAAAATGTTTGGAGCGATTGCAAACGGAGAAATCTACCTAAGGCATATTCCTAAAACATACTAAGCGAGACATATGCTCGACGCATCGGACTTCGTGCTGACTTCCGCAGCTTTTGAATGGGAATTCAACCAAGCGTATCCAAGCGGAGTTGTCAAATCAAAAGCTCGAGTGGTTGCCGAGCAACGAGCTGCAGCTCAGATGGATGGCTGCATTAACCAAAGCTCCGGAAAAGCTAAAAAGATATTGAAATATGCAAAGAAGAGCATCGACTTTAGCAATCTGGAATCAAAGATAGTACAGGCTGGTCGAGATTTCCATGAAATGATTGGGGCATTTGGGGAAGGTCTCTACAAAAGGAATGATGAGGAGTTTTCCTACGAAGTCATTGGAAGCAGGCTGGCTGAGCAAAGAAATGACTTTGCCCATGGAAACATTGACAAGGATTTTAAAGGTGCTGCCATTCTTGATTTGCTGTTTCTTCGTTATCTTGTCTATGCAATGCAGCTGAAACGCATCGGTGTCTCCGCTGCAAATACTCGTAGAGCGATAAATGAGCAATTTGGCTTAATGTATTACCTCCCTGCAGAAGACAGCGACACAGAGACAGTGGACAAGAACACTGAGATAAATGAGCCAAACAATAAAACCGATGGCAATGCAAACGAAATCGTAGAGGCGAAATAGAATGGTTCCTGGCTGCTGCGGAATGTACGCTTCTTGATCCAACAGAGTAATCCCCCTAACTGAATTTCTCTGTTGATACTAGATCTATTGAAGAGGTGGATAAGAGATTCAGGCGCCGCACGGCAGGGACGCATCATCACCCGACGCGCGGCGCCGCCGGCAACGTGCCGACAAGGCAAAAGAGGAGCGCCGTGGTCGACATCCTGAAGGTCGTCTTCGCCGAGCGCGAACCCGAGCTTGTGCGCTTACTTGCCGAAAACGCCGACGATGAGCGATTCGTGAACGTGAGCGCCCGCTTCGATAACATCTCGATGCAGGTGGTGAGCGAGGATCGCGCCCTCCCGAGGCATCACATCAACTGCCTCGCCGCTAAGTTCACCGACTCGACCAACTAGCAACCCCACCGGTCGTGACGGGCTGGCCGCCCGGGGCATCCGCCCCGGGCGGCTTTGTTGTGGGGTGACGAGAGGGACCTTCGGGTATTCGACCGCGTGTTGACGCGCGCCGGATTTCCCGCATCTTCGGATGATGTGAATGGTCGTCGGTTAACTGCGACATTTTGTCCCAGTTGGCTTGACCCTATTAGCAGCCAATTACCAACAAAACGGACTAGCATTGAAGCCCGCCTGTGTAATCTTTCTCGCATTCTTTTTCGAATGGAGACTTCTGCTTTGCGAGTTCGAGCATGTCATGCTTTTCTTTTATTTGATCTACATGCATGCTGGATTCAATTGCCCAGTAAACTCTAAACCCTCTTTCGCAAGCTGCCTTCTCAATCCTTTCCACATCACAAACCCAGCGCCATAATCGAGGCTGCCGATAATAAGCGGAAGGACGATATCCTTTCTCGACAGGAAATATATATTGTTCAAACCAAGCAATTTTATTTCCCGCCTCATCAACCCAAGTCATAGGGTTTTTGGGCAGAGGCTCAAATCCGAGCTTCCTCATAGCAAAAGAAGGGAACACCTGACAGTCGCAAAACGTCATGGTTATACAACCTGCCAGCGCATTACATAAGGAGTCGCTGCCATCAGAGACGCGAGACGCTCTTCCACCTCCCCCATAGATTTGGAGACCATAGCACCCGAACTCCCTATCGATAACGTTATCGGGGCGTTCACAACCCAAAGGTGATATTCGAGCCGTGCCGTATTGTTCGTATTCCATCCCGCTTCCGTATGGTATGTACAACTTCCATCCCAGACATGCTTCTCCCTCGTTTAGTTCACACATGGGCAAGCTTTGGACAAGACTAGCACCGGCGGACATGTCGCCTGACTCGAAAAAGACGATAGCTTCAGATACCCCGAACGCAGACAGGTCTTTGCAGACGGGAAGCTGAGAAATAACCCATGCATCAGCCGGGTCAACGAGCATCGACGCTGAAATGAAGCCGGGAACATTCCGCCAACGGCCACGACACAACTCGGCATAGAGGAGTTCCTGACAGTAGTGATCAAGTCGGCTAATAGGGAGAATAGTCTCGTCATTTCTCATGTACCTTTTGATGAAAAGCACCGCCTCGCCTTCAGCAAATGACTCGATATCGTCTTTTATATCGGCGCAGTCATCATTGCAGTAGAGACGAACCGTCGAAAGATAGTTCTTTATGAGAGACGGGATTTTTGAGCTCCCGCTCCCAGCAGGCACTGGGGCATCCACATCAGACTTAAGAATAATCCCGGGCTCTCTCGTCGCAAATGAAAGGACGCAAGCCTCATCTGCCCTCGTCAATGCGTCGAAGAGCCCATAGAGGCAATTTAGGATATCGTCTTCTTCTGGACAGACTCGCATCCAACGGTCGAGGACCTTCTCCAGCAGAATTCGTCCGAAGGGGTCGATTGTTGGCAACGCCACACATACACGGTTAATTATCCCCCGCACGTGCAGCCCTCCCCATGAGATTCCCCTCACTGCGTTTTCCAGCCTATGCGGATCCTGCGGGACGATAGAATCAAGAAGGATATCCGTCGCTAGCTCTGGCAATGAAGCAGGTTCCGGCAAACTACGAACTTCTTTCTCCAAGACTGGAGGATTACATCTGCCGTTGCAGGTTATCCATCTTCTTTTGCTGTCACATTCGAGTTCAAACATAGTCTCAAAAAGGGTAGGACTCTCTGCCATCGTCCTGACCCTGACGGCATACGCGATATCGCTCGACGCCGATCCGAAGCCATATCGATCCAGCCCTTCGTTTCGATACGAAAGAAATTTGTAAAACGAATCATCGTCTGCATAGCTTGCTATGCCATCGACAAGCTGTGTAAGAGCTGCGGAGTGATGAACCCATCCCTCTTTTGAAAGGGCGAAGGCCCTCGACTCCGCAAGACTGCTGTAGATCTCGTCATTATCGAATCCGCGCCTCTCTAGCTCTGCGCACGCTTCAGCAACGGGTTCCCAATGCCAGCAATCAATCTTCTGACGGAAGGCAGCTTCCTTTACTTCAGAGTCCGAAAGAGGTCCGAAATCTTGTTGGCCACCTGAAGAAGCTTTACCGGCATTAGGCAGAGGTGGATTGTGCTTTGGAGCATCTTTGATGGCATTCTCTATTTCAGATACTGCATCGAAGAAATCGAGCTTGCATCCAAGCTCTTCCGCCCTTTTGCCGCAAATCTCAAGATAGCCACGGATGCCGTTCATGTCTTCTGTTGAGCAGCATGGCGCATGCCCAAGTAGGCCGGCAAAAACCGCAAGCACGTCATTCAGGCACTCCGCCCGAATCAGCATAGCCCTCAGCTGGCACTCTATGAGGGAATAGTCATATCTGTACTCTTTCCGCCAAGAGCGAATCATCGACAGCTGCGACGGGCTCACGCTTATTGCCCAATGTGCCACCGCCTCCATCAACGCATCCGACATTCTGTTGTATCCTGATAAAGTTGCAGCGTTGTCCAGCTCAAGAAGTTCAAGCGCTTGGGCTTCTGTCGCCGCGCCAAGGTCAGAAAGCGCTTCGAAGCATTCAATCAGATTGGACAGGGAGTAGTCCTTGTGATCGGTAAATCTGGCAGAACCGAAGAGGATTGCCTCATCACAATGCACTGCGAGCTTTTCATCGTAAGAGAGAAGCAAGGGTCTTAGCAGGCCGTGAATCTGCGCAGCTTCTTGGGACGCCAGCAAGAATGAACCGTCGGGTCCATACTCTTTCAGAAGGTATTTCCCTGGAAGGGCGCTGCCAGCCCTCTGAAGATGATTAAGTATCTGCAGCTTCGTACAGAGTGCGTGATTCGAGAAGATAAAACTATCGAGACTCTGCTCTTCAAGCGCCCCCGCGCAGAGAGCCCTTCCTCTTTCAGTTACAAAGACCATATAGGGAACAGCGCACGTCTCGATTACGAGCGCTCCCGGGCAAAACGGAGCCTGGGTCCACTCCTTGAGCACAAGAGCCTCTTTGGTTCCCGGCAGTATGGGTTTATCGTGCCCCATGGAATATCCAAGGCAGACGGCGTCTCTTAGCGTCCTTACGAACGGCAGGTATTCCCTATGGGAATCGTCGATCCAGTCAGTTGCCGTTTGGGCGCCCAGCACAAGAGACTCGAAGCCGCTGCAGACAGATTCAAAACCGAAGATAAATGCCTCGGCAAACAGGGCAAGCGAAAAATCTTGGCTGTAGACACCACCCTCCCTCGGAGCCTGCAGCGGTCGCTCTCTCCTAACTTCAGGCACGGCTTCTCCCTCAGATAGGCAAAGGGCATAGGCCAACGTCCCGAGCTCCCGCTCGAATGAGTAAGGCGCAAGCCTTGAGAAGAGAGCGCAACGTGCAACACGCGAAACTGAAAGCGCACCGGACAATACATCCCTCATCATGTTCGTGGTGGCATCTACTGAAATCGGGATTCCGGCTATCGTTTCAGAAACGCTGTCTTCTGCTGTGGCCCACTCAAGAGTACCCCTCACGTAAGCATTCCTGAAACAGGACAGCAAGTATTCTTTGTCGAGTAAGGGGCTGTGATTATCGCGAAGTTCGTCATAGCTAAGCCCACGTGCGGCGGAGAACGTACCCCACGAAGACATGAACCTTGACGGGCCGTCCTCGTGCCTATACCGCCCATCATCCCCATCTGCTCTAGAGAGTATCTCTGCCGCCTTCGCGGGGGTGAGACCCGAAAGCCAGATATCATAAAGCTCGTTGCTCAGTTCTGCGCATCCCGCTTCCTTCGACAGCCACAAGCACCTGTCTAGCATCGCCGCATATTGATCGGCCGTATCCTCGCAAAGGGGCGGAACCACGTAATCCATACCCACCAAGGCTTCAAGATGGAGAAAGGGCCTGCGTTCGAGCCAGTATTCGAAATGCTCGTTTATCTGAGATAGAGTTGTCAGCGCAAGTTGGACCTTAAATACTTTTTCAAGATTTCTAGACTCGCATGCCAACTCATATGTAGTCTTCGCCTGTTCTCGAAGAAGTTGCCAAGGGACTCCGTGAGCTACCGCGTCGATTACATATGAGGTGTCGAACAGGTCGATGCACTCCTCCACATGCCCTGCGCTGGCAAGTAGGCGGATGGCGTAGCACGACCTGACCACGTCCCCCTCCATTCCCAAAGCAGCATCCGCGAGCTTATTGGGGGTGCGGACAGAAAGTTGGACCGTGAAGCGGTCCGGACTGGAGGTTCGCATG
>OWIW01000617.1_pt1 | contig 24304 bp, 30 predicted proteins | sample 2433821 | NCBI WGS metagenome assembly OWIW01 (sample SAMN05065751, study PRJEB22554) | human gut metagenome | biome: ENVO:2100002; feature: ENVO:00000062; material: ENVO:00002003 | host: Homo sapiens | place: USA | reverse complement strand
ACTTCTGTTTCTCCCCCCTCCCTCGGTTCTCCTCCTCCCCCCCCAGCTTCTGTTGCCTTCGGCTTTATGCACCGGTTCGCTTCATAATCGGCTCACTCGCTTCCTCTTCACCTTCTTCTCGCAACCTTACCGGTTTGCTAGGCAAAGGCTTTAGGACCTGTGAGAGGAAAAGGGGGGGCACGGAATCATTTCCTTAATCGGTAATCCTCCTCGCTAGCCCTCGCCATCAAAAGCCTAGGGAGCTCGAAAGATGGGGCGGTGGAGGGAATAGAAGCTTCTCTCCAGAAGTGGGACTCCCTTCCTTCATATTCTCACTCCATCTCATAGGGGAAACCGCACATCAGGGAATTGCCCCTGCGCCCTCATTATGCTAGGAGTTTGGAAAGTACAGGGTTCTCACCCCTGACTTTCGATTGGAGGTTTACTATGCTGAAAATCAAACATGTAGCCGTATGCATGCTCGCTCTCGCCATGCTTTCGGCTGGTTGCACCAACTACAGCGGCAATACCTATTCCGGCAGTCAGGTGCGCAGCGCTCAAACGGTACAGTATGGCACGGTGGTTTCCGTGCAGTCCGTTACGCTTGAGGAAGATCGTCCCGCCGTCCTTGGGACAGTGGGAGGAGGCGTCGTCGGCGGCGTGCTCGGCAATATGGTTGGTGGTGGACGCGGGAAGACGCTGGCGACTATCGCGGGTGCAGCCCTCGGCGCGGCTGGCGGCTATGCTGGCGAGAAGGCGCTGACCAAGCAGAATGGTCTTGAAATTACGGTCGAACTGGAAAACGGACAGCAGTTGTCCATTGTTCAGGCCGCCGATCAGCAATTCTCTCCGGGTGAACGTGTCCGCGTACTGCGCGGAAGCGACGGCTCGGCGCGTGTGACCCGTTAGCCTTTGCAGGAACGCCGTATTGCGGCATCGTATAATCCGTCGTGCGCCGGCATGACGAACAACCAAGGAGCATCCATGCTGGATCCGAAACAGTGTGTTCTTTTCAGCGGCGGGGCCGCCGGGACCGAGCAGTTTTTCGGCGCGCAGGCCGAGGCTTGGGGCATTGAAGAAGTGAACTACAGCTTTGATGGGCACCAGATCGAACGGAAGCGCGGCGTGCGCGTCCTCACTTCCGAAGAATTGGCCCTGAAAGATGTGAGCCTGACCTATGTTTCCCGCCTTATGGGTCGGGAATTCACGAAGGCTCCCCTGTTCCGCAAGGTCCTGCAGTCCATTTGCTGGCAGGTCAGCAGCGGTCAGGAAGTCGTGGTCGTGGGCAACATCCAGCCGGATCAGACCGTCAAGGGCGGTACCGGCTGGGGCGCCGAGTTCGCCAAGATTTGCAACAAGCCTCTTCTCGTGTTCGATCAGGAACAGGACGGCTGGTATCGCTGGCTGAACGACGCTTGGGTCAAGGTGGAAGAGCCCGTCATTGAGCATACGCACTTCACCGCCACGGGAACCCGGTTCATGGAAGCCAACGGACGCAAAGCCATTTCGGATCTGTTCGCTCGTTCGTTCAATCGCTAGTCGCGGACGTTTTTGCCGTATTATGGACAGCCATCCTGTTTTGCAGGATGGCTGTCTTTGTGAAGGTGGAGTATGCCGTTGTTTGCCGTTCCGTCCGTAAAGAGCAATTCGCTCGGGTTGTTGGCGGGTCTTTGCGCCTTTCTCATCTGGGGCTTTCTGGTCGTTTTCTGGCATATGCTGGATGCCGTGGCTCCGTTCGAAATCCTGTGCTACCGCATCATTTTTTCGTTTGTGAGCTTGCTTCCGGTCGTTATGCTGACAAGGCGCTGGGCGGAGGTCGTCAGCGCTTTTCGCAACCGCCGCGTGGCGCTGACCATGTTCGCCAGTTCCTGCGTGGTGGGGTTGAACTGGTTCCTGTACATATGGGCCATCAGTACCGGACAGATCCTTGAAACGAGCCTCGGATACTATACCAATCCGCTTATGAACGTGCTGTTCGGTTTCCTTTTCTTGCGGGAACGGCCGTCACGCCTTCAGGGGATAGCCATTTTGTTGGCCTGTATCGGTGTCCTGCTGAGTTTCTTGGGCCACAATCAGTTTCCGTGGCTGGCCCTGTCGCTGGCCTTCACTTTTGCGCTGTACGGTTTTATCCGAAAAACGGTTTCCGTCGAAGCGCTTCCCGGCTTGTTCATTGAGACGATAGTTTTGATACCCTTTTCGCTCGGCTGGATCCTGTGGCTCTATTGGAATGGGGAGGGCTTCCTTTGCAGCCCGACGGTTCGGGAAGGCTTTTTGTTGTTTCTTGCCGGTCCGGTCACATCCTTGCCACTGGTCATGTTCGCCTATGCCGCCCGGCATATGCGCCTGATGACGCTTGGCCTGCTGCAATACATTTCCCCGACCTGCACGTTCTTTCTCGGCATATTCATGTTTGGGGAAACCTTGAACCCGACTGCGCTGGTGACGTTCATTTTTATCTGGCTGGCCTTGCTGTTGTATACGGTGGAAAGCTGGCGGCAGACGCGGCATTTGCCGCACTGAGAGGACGGAAAAAGGCGGGGCGCCATCCCTCGTCTTTTTTGTACCGTTGAACGCATGGGCATATGAATCGAAATGGTCCGGCTCAGTTGGGCGTCATGCAGGAAAAACTGCCAGTACGGCAAGTTCCATGCTTACGTGTACCTATGAAAAATCCTCGGCTTGCCGAGGACTTTTTGGGGAAGGGGAGAACGGATATGAAAAAGCCCCGACAGGCGGGGCAATAGGGCGGTGGTGTGCTTCATGGTGGTTCTTTGGGCTTGGGGAGGCATTGTACGGGGAGTGGCTTAGTGGGTCCGCTTGAGCTCATAGCCGAACTGTTCGGCTATATGCTCAAGCGGCTGGATATTACCAGTGACCCGCATGATGTCGACGAGGGTTTCCGCGCCGAGTTTCGCGCCGTCGTCGAAGGGGTTCACTTCACGCAGCAGGGTGGAATACGGTTTGCCCACGGCGGCGGCAATGTTTTTGGCACCAAGACCGCTTTCCAAAACAAGATCATGAACGGCAGAAATAAGATTGGCAGACATAAGGGTTCTCCTTTGGTTGCGTATTCAAACAGCACCACCTGTTCTTAGCTATACCTGATTCTCATCGGAAGACAAGGCCATTAGATTCTTTTTTTAGTACCTTTCGTGACTTTTTTCTCCAGTAGAAAGAGAATAAGTATTGCTAGATTGTTTATCTTGCTAGAATCACTGTTTAAATAAAAGGAGTCCATTAAAAAGAATTTTTGACGATTGCCAAAAAAAATTCAATGGGCTGAAAAGAAGTTTTTTCAGGTGGTTTCGTTTTGTGAATTATAGTGCGTCTTGAGCGGTCAGGGCATACAGGTACCGCTGGGTGCGGGACGCCGCATACGTATATTGCCCGGCAATGCGCCAGTTCTGTGCGGCCTGTTCCCAATCAGGAGACTCTTGGAGGCGTTCGCGCAAAAGCAGCACGACCACTCCATTGGGGTTCAGGTTGCCTTTGACGAGTTCCAGAACGCCGGGCCACGGCATAAACGCCCGGCTGACGATGAGGTCCGCTGTCCGTGCGGGCGGTCCGGCCATAAACGCTTCGGCGCGGCCCCGGAAGACATGGGTTCCGGGCAAGGGATATTTGGCGAGGACCGTGGACAGGAACAGGGCTCGTTTTTCTCGGGCTTCGACCATCCAGTAATCGCCTTCTTGCCAGATCATACGCAGAGGAAGTCCGGGAAGCCCGGCTCCCGAGCCCAGATCCCAGCAACAAGGTACAGCGCCGTATTCCACGTCTTCGCGCAGAAAACGCCCGAGATGCAGGCTGTCGACGACCAGCGTAAAAAAGGTGTCCTCAGCCGTCCGGGTGCCGACAAGGTTCATGACCCTGTTCCACTGCATGAGCAGGCCGAGATATCCGGCGAGCGGGGGCAAGGTTTCTTCGGTAAGCTCGAAACCGGCGCGCTTGGCCCAGTCCTGAAGATCATACGGGGATACGGATGATGAACGCATGACGACTCCTTGATGCTGTAGGGGAATGAGAGGCGGTTATACCCGCAAGGCGCGCGTTCGTACAGCGTCTCAGGAGCGTTTGCCGCGCCTGGCCTTGCCCCGGCGTTTTTTGGGAGCCGGTCCGGGATTCGCCGGGAAAACGGAAGGGGAGGAAGGCGTCCGCCTCACGGGGCTGTCCGAAAACACGGCGAAGATCGGATAGATCAGCATTACCACCATCATGATGATGCTCAGGGCGATGAGGGCATCCTTCGCAAGGCCCTCCTCCGACCACGCGCAGTAAAAGAGCAGGGCGGCGAGAAGCCCGCACAGGGGGCGCCCCCATGCCCGGGGCATCAGGCCCATAGGATTGATCCCGCGCCGGAAACACAGCTCGAGCAGGGCAAAGAAGCTCAGAAAGATGAAGATACACAGCAAGGTACCGTTCGTATCATAGCGCAGAAACTGGTAGAGCAGGGCCAGATCGATGACGAATATCCCGATTATGACGAAGAGTTCCGAGAATCGCATTTTCAGCATTGCACGCTCCTGCCGTCCTTTTTTCTCACCCGTCCCTTCCCCTTTCGGTTCTGGCACACTGAAACTGTGGGGCCTGTGAGCTTCTGAAAGGGAATCCACCCCGCACTATCGTCATATGCCATAATCTTGCGCGGACCCCCTTTTCCCTTTCCGTAAGACCTAGGCTGCAAGGGGAAACGATTGCCCCCGGCGGGTCAGGGGCAGAGCCTTTGCCGTCGGAGGCGTTGCCGTTCACCCGTTTCCGTTCGCCTTCCGCAGATTGTCCACCTGGCGGCAGATGCCCATGAGCATATCCATTTCGTGCCGCCTCAGGCCGGACTTGCCGAGGAAACGGCGCAGGGGCATCAGGAAGTAGTCGGGGTTGTCGCTTTTGAGATAGTCGATGGCGAGGAGCGTTTTTTTGAGGCGGGCGTAGAGCAGTGCCTGTTCTTCGTGCGTGATGCGGCGCGACTGCTGGCCGGGATCGTTGCCGAGCGACGGCTGCGGGTCCACGCGGCTGACCGCCTTCATGCATTCGTAGGTAAGGATGAGGATGGCCTGCGCCAGATTGAGCGAAGAAGCCTCTCCAGCGGTGGGGATGGTTACGAGGCGCTGGCACTGTTCGATGTCGGCATTGCTCAGGCCGCGATCCTCGCAGCCGAAGACGATGGCGACCCGGTTGCCTTCGTGGAGCAGGGGCGCGATTTCCCCGGCGGCCTGTTCCGGCGTCAGCAGCCCGCGCCGCCAGCCGCCCGTGCGGGCCGTGGTGCCGAAGGTCAGGACGTTGGGGGCGAGCGCGTCGCCGAGCGTCGGTTTGACCTCAATGGCGTCGAGCAGGGGCTCGCCCTTGGCCGTGGCCAGAGGCCGGGCTTTTTCCTTATCCCACCACGCGGGGCTGACGAGCGTCAGGCGCCCGCAGCCCGTGTTGGCGCAGGCGCGGGCCGCCATGCCGATGTTTTCCGGGAACTTGGTTCCCACCATAATGATTTCCAGATGCTGCAGGGCGTCCTGCGAAGCTTGCACGAGCATACTCACTTCCGGGGAGACAGGGTGGCAAGGGCGTCCTCAAGCTGGCTCGCCGTGTACAGATCTCTGAGCACGATGGGGCTGTTTGAGAGGAGGCCCTTGGGGAAAATGGCCGTGACCGGGATGCTGACGCTGCCGATGGCGCGGAGCAGCGCCTGCGCTTCCGGGTCGGGCCGGGTCAGGTCCACCTTGATGAGGCGGAGCCCGTAGCGTTCCGTGATGGCGTGCAGGCGTTTGGGCGTCAGCACGGTCTGTTCAAGGAATTTGCAGGACGGGCACCAGTCTGCCGTGAATTCGACCATCAGCGGTTCTTTTTTCAGCAGCGAACGGAACGTGTCCGCCCGGAACGTTTCCCACGGCGCGGGTTCGGGCGCGGGCTGCACGCTCCACCAGATGGAGCCGCCTACCATAAGGAGCGCAAGCGCGCCCGTAAAGAGCTTTTGCGGACCCGAGGCGCGCAAGCCTCCCCAGTGGCCCCAAATCCATGCCGCCAGCGCGCAGACGAGCAGGGTGACGAGCGCGGCGAGCCGCTGTGACTCGGGGAGAATGGACAGCAGATAGATGGCGGTACCCATGAGAAAGAAGCCGACCAGCCGTTCCATGATCCCGGTCCATGCGCCGGGCTTGGGGAGGATGCGGGCCGCGCCGGGCCAAACCGCAAGGACGAGGTAGGGCAGGGCCATACCGATCCCGGTTGCCGTGAATACGGCGACGATCACGGGCAGGGGCTGGAGTGCCGCCCAGCCGAGCACGCCGCCGAGCAGAGGGCCGCTGCACGGGGTGGCCAGCAGGGTGGCGACGAGGCCGGTGAGGTAGGCTTGCGTTTTGGGGTTGCGTGACGCGCCGACCTTGAAATCGAGCACGGGCAGCGTGAACACGTCGAACAGGGAGAGGGACAGCAAAAAGACGAGGATCAGCAACCCGTACACGAGATGGGTATTCTGGAACAGGCCGCCCCATGCCAATCCGAGCGCGCCGACGCAAAAGGCCAGCACGAGGAACCACGTCAGGATTCCGGCGGCGAACAGTACGTTGTGCTCGCGGAAATGGGCGAGGCGCTGGCCTTCGGTCTCATAACCCGACGAACTCAGCAGGGCGGAAACCTTCATGGTCAGCACGGGCAGCACGCAGGGCATGACATTGAGGATAAGGCCAGCCAGCAACCCGAGGAACAGGGCCGTGCCGAGGGCTGTGGGCTCCAGCGATTCCTGTGGGAAACGCGGCGTGAACCGCCATTCGTCGGGCTCAGCGGGGCTTCCGGGGGCAAACTGGACGGACGGCCCGGAAAGCGGCGTCAGCGGGGTGACGGATTGCTGTGGGGGGGCTTGCGGAAAAGCGGGTTCGGAAGAGATGGGGGATGTTTCGGCTTTACCGAGTTGCCCATACGCCTCCAGCGCGGCGGAGCTCGGCGGAGGCAGCGTTTCGGGGAGTGCCAGGGAGACCGTTTGCTGTACGGGGACACAGTTTTTGTCCGAACAGAGGAGCATGGACAGATCGGCGGAGAGGGGGCCGGATACGGGGGCATCGAAACGGATGAAGATCGGGAACCGGGCGGTATAGGCGAGAATCTGTTTTGTGGGCTCGAAGGTGTCGGGCGTAAGCCGCCCCTGTGGGTAGAGGACTGCGGCTGCGGCGGGTTGTCCCTGTGCGTCGAGGATATTCAAGCTGGTGGGAATGGGAGCGTCCGCGTAGTGGGAGTAGGTGTGATAGCCTTTCTGCGGCGTCACCCAGAGCACGGCCGCCGGATGCCCGTCCAGTTCGGCATATTCCGTATCTAATGAAAAAGGAAGTGATTCTGCGTGAGTAAGAGTAGACGCATGCAGCAGAAAGCCTGTTACAAGGCAGAGTACGAGCCATATATGGAGTGTGTTTTTCGTTTTCATGGGGTGGACGGTAGCGTTTTTTCCTCTCTTTTGCAAAAAGGGTGTTGACACTCACCCCTTATTTGGACTAAACCTCTTTTCACGCCGCAAGGCACGGGTCATTAGCTCAATTGGTAGAGCAGCTGACTCTTAATCAGTTGGTTCGGTGTTCAAGTCACCGATGGCCCACCAGCGAAACGAACCAAGGACTTTCGAGAAATCGAAAGTCCTTTTTTCGTATGTGCTTCTATTTTGAAAGGTAACTTTGGTCCGCTCCATCCAATGTGGAGCACCACAAGCGCGGTAGACATTCATCAAGTATCAGTCAGCTTGATTGGGTGATTGGTCCAGATAGCCTTTGTATACCCGCTTGTCTTGTCCATCAAAGTTCAGCTGGTACATACAGAAAGTAGTCAGTATGTTTTTAGGTTGCCATTGTTCCTCATACGAATATTGATAAAGCATACCCAGACGTTTCATGACATTGCCGCTACGGGGATTCTTGATATCGTGTGTGGCCGTAATGTAAGGAATGCCATCTTTCTTTGCTTGGTGAATAACGGCATTGGCCGCCTCGGTTACAATGCCGTTGCGCCAAAAGGCTTTGAGCAGCCCATAGCCAAGGTCATGGGGCTCATTGATGTCTATATTGACATACCCTATTGGAATGTTATCATTTTTTAAACAAATCGCATATTTGTAACCGTAAGGTTGCCTGTAGGTGTCCAAGTACCTTTCCCTAAGAAAGAGGTTTGCTTCCTCTATGGATTGTAATGGAAACCAAGGTAAATACGTATTTACGTCTTTATCGCTATGTATTTTGAACAAGGCGTATAAATCGTTTTCAGAGAATCTTCTTAATAGAAGTCTCTCTGTTTCCAAAGTAGGTGTATTTGTGAACCCCATATTTATTCCTTTTTAAAATCCGATAACATATTGATATTTATACTAGTATTCCAGTGGCATTCTGTCAAATAGAGGTATATTGTTTTACACGTTTGATATCAAACTGAATGACGATTGGTGGAGTATACGGCATTGTTAATGCATGGGATTCGTAGGAGCTTCATCGTGTGATAAAAGGTTCCCCTCCAACGGCTGGCCGGGAGTACGGAGAGGAGTGGGCCATGCGTGGAAGGGATTGTCTCCTTACTTAGCGAAAAAACAGATTTTTTCTTTCTATTGAGGAAAAAAATTCGGAAAGTGCTAAGAATACGTTGACACAGCCCTCCGTTTTCGGTACATCCCTTTTCGCGCAATGAGCGCGGACGAAATGTCCTTGGGTCATTAGCTCAATTGGTAGAGCAGCTGACTCTTAATCAGTTGGTTCGGTGTTCAAGTCACCGATGGCCCACCAGCAAAAAAGAACATCCCGACAGGTTTTCCTGCCGGGATTTTTTGCGTTCTTTCACCGGGTGGCAGCGCCTTCCCTTTGGAAAGGCTGGGTGTTGGAATATGCCGGCGCGGAGCTTCTGTTTTGTTTCTTGAGTTGCGCCGGGATCATCTGAAAAGGACGGAGCGGAGTATAGAAAGACCGAGAAGGATATTGCCGACCGCGAAACAGCGGCGCAAGACCTGCATCGGCAATCGCGGCGAATGGGCCAACCGTGCGCCCACAACGGCCATGCTCATGCTGGAAACCAGTAGGCAGAACATCCCGGGAAGGTATACGAAACCTACGGAGTAGGGAGGAAGCTCCGGGACGTTCCACCCTGCGATGGCATATCCGAGTGTTCCGGTCAGGCTGATGGGCAAGCTCAGGGCGGCGGACGTGCCCACGGCGTCGGCCCAATCGATCGCGGCCCAGACCAGGAAAATCACACAGAGCATGGTCCCGGCGATGCCCGCAAGGCTCGAAATCAGGCCGATGAGTATGCTGACCGGAAGCATGGCCCGTTCGAGCCGCCCGGTCTTGGGGCGGGGGGTGGAATTGAAGAGCAGATGAACGCCGACCAGCATGACGAAGAAGGCGAAAAAGCCGCGCAGGAATAATCCTGGAAGGTGTGGAGCGAGAAGCGCGCCGCCGAGCGTGCCCGCAATGATGCCGGGGGCCATCTTTTTCCAGATGTCGGCGCGCACGGAACCATATCGCCTGTGCGCCAGCACGCTGGAAAGGGATGTGAACAGGATGGTGGCGAGGGATGTACCAAGCGACAGGTGCTGCGTCGTGTCCACGGAAAACCCCAGGCGGTCGAAAAATACGTTGAGCAGGGGCATGATGATCACCGCCCCGCCGACACCGAGAAGCCCGGAAAGGAGCCCCACAAAGGCACCCCCAAGCACAAGAAGCCCAAGCATGGAAAGCATGACGTCCCTATGGCCTTTCCCAAAAGACAGAAAACGATTCCGATTGCCTCATCATGTGGGGAGGTTCCTCCCGGAATCCAGTGATAGCAGATCAACCGGCTGAGATCGATAGGCACTAACGCGGCGCGCGATTCTGCATAGTTTAGCGCGCGATTCTGCACACCTTGTTTTGGTCTTTTCCTTATACTGGCACAATATATGCGAAGCCACAGAGATTTTTCTCCGGGGTTTTTTATCATGCTTCGGGTTTAGGATACGGCTGCACCTTCAACCGCAAGCGTTTGCGCCATGACTGCTTCAAGAAAAGAATGTAACGGTATTGCCGATACGTCAGCTTGAGCGCCCGCCCCGCATTCTCGCGTAGTATGCGCCCTCTACCATTTGGGTGTGCGGTCAAAAGTAGCCTATGGTAGTAATCCCCGTCCAGAAAGTAGAATGTCGCCATATGGCTGCCGAGATAGAGGAAATTGGAAGCCTGATAGACTACGCCAAGTCGTCCGCACCGTTCGTCGGCGAAAGACTGTATCCATGCGACGCTCGGGCTTGCGCGGCGGATATACTTGACCGCATAGCTGATCGCCATGCTTTCAGAGTTTCGTGGGCATACTTCTGCAAGCCACATGCGGTTAAGTTCCAGATATTCGCCCTGTACCGTCCCCTCGACAATCCCGCCCGCACAAGCGGGCTGGAGGGCATACCCGAATTGCAGGACGCCCGCGAAGTTATCTTTATAATAAACGCCAAGATGGATGTACGAATTGGTGACGATAGACTGTGAGTAGTGGTGGCGCAGTATCGTCTCCCGCGCCTTTTGTGCCGGGATTGCCGCGACATAGAAGCCACGCTTTCCGAAGCCGACAACGCCGCCGTGTGCTCCAAGGATATATCCCGGCGTGTCGGATTCAGGTTGAAGATACGGACTGGGGAGTGGTGGGTGATACGGCCTGCGGAGCATGTGACACCTCAAAAAGAGGCTCACGGCCCGCAGACTTGGCACTCGAGGCGCGCAGGATAGTATACGCCCCACATCGGGGGCATTTGATCTCGATGTGTGTAGCTTCGCCCTTGGCGAGCAGACGGTTGCAATGCGGGCAACGAATTTCTTTCATCTCCATTAATAGACAGCTCACATGTTGCACCCCGGCTCCTTGCCTGCTATGTGTTGCGCGCTCGTCACGAGCACAACCGCAGGCGGAAACCTTGCACGATGATTACAGCATCGTGTGGGGCCGTGGTCCGGCGTCTTGTCACCGGGCCGGTGGGGGAGGGTCCAATCTCCCCCGCCTCTGCCTGAAAAGATTATAACGGTTTACGCTTCCGGGGTCACGCGCCGCAATTCCGGCGGCGACTGCCTGCCCTCCCTCTCGCTCTGGTAACTGCTCTTGCAGTGTTCCCTCTGCCAGAAGAACAGCCCGTCCACCACACGCAGGGGCCATGCCCGCACGCCGTCCCTCGCCCAACGGTAACAGCGGCTGCTCAATGTTTCGTCAGGCCAGCCGCCGAGCAAGGCGTTGATGAGCTGGTCAATGGCGATCAACGTTCGCTTTCCGTAGGTCATGCTTCTCCCCCGCCCGGCATGGAGATATCAACGGTGATGCCCTGTACCTCTTCCAGCGTCGTACAGGCATCAAGCCGATCTTCCAGTGCCTGACGCTGGCCGATAATTGAACCGGACGCCACGGCAAAGGCGTCGGCCTTGGCAAGCACCCGCTCCACAAGGTCGGGCAGAGAAATGCCCCGTGCCTCGGCCAGTGCCGAAAGAAGCGGCGTTGAAGCCGTAGGGTCGGCGGCATAGGCGCGGGCCTCGGCTTCCTGCTTGTCGAACGTGCTGATCTCCCGGTCCGGATATGTCACCGTGAGTGTGCCTATGGCCCTGTCTGCAACCGCGTTGATTTCCGAGAGCTTGGCGGCCTTCACTTCCTCAAGCGTCGGTACGGGTGGTTCATAGGGTTCTTCTTCGGTCACGCATTCGGGGTACGCTTCGGCGTAGGTGTGAATCTCAGACCATGTGTTTTGATATTCATCAGCATTGGGTATGTGATAAGGGTAGCAGGCATCTCCATTTTTCCACATAATGACATAGCTGCCGTCAGAACGGGCTATGACGCCTTGGGATAAGTCAAACTCAAGTCCTGTATCATTTTTTAGAATAGTTCCTTCAATCATATTTTCCCCCTATGCTTTTTTGATGCAGATAAAAGTATTGTCTGGCGGCCTGCTGACAAGTGGAGGTGAGGATACGAGCATAGAACCTCCAGCTAAGAGTGCATTCAATGATGTATTTACAATAGAAACGCACCACCACACGCCTCCATCAGGGGCATATAATGCATTTCCTCTAGCGACGGCAGGGACAATATTGGAAAGGGCACCTGCCGTCCCTGTGCTGCCCGCGCTGTTCGCATAGTTGGCGGAATTGGCATAGTTCACGCTGAAATTGGCGGGATTGTAGACGTACATATTGGTTCCGTCATTGCCACCCCACAGCCAACCGGGTTGGCCTCCCTGTCCCGCCCAATTCCAGACGGTATCGACGCCCCCTTCCCTGCGCAGGCGGTTCGCGGCCCATGCCGTCCCGCCATTTGCCGGAGCACTTCCGGCGGTATCGGCGTATCCGGCGGAATCCGCTTTCCCATGAACAGCCCTGCCGTCGAGGTAGACTTCCCCGGTGTCTGGAGAGAACCGCAGCGAATACCCTTCGTTGCCACGCGCCCCAGAGAGCACGATTACCCTTCTTCCGCCGTCAACAACCTGTTTTATTTGTATGTCGTTGATTTGGAGAGGGCTATCCGCCACAAGTTCTCTCGTGCCGTCTTCATAAGTCACAGCAGCAATGGACGTGATATGTCCACTGCTATTTTTTGAATAGAATTGCGTGTATTTAGCGTTATCCGATGCGCGCTGTATGACATCGAACCCGCCCATGACCACGCTGTTTTTGTCGCCAAGAAACATGCCGCGTTCGGTATTCGCGGGAGGGGCTACGGCGATGTCGTTGGCGGGATCATTGATCTGGATGCTGCCGGACAGAACGCCACCAGCCAAAGGGAGTTTCGACTTGGCGGCATCATAGGCCGTCTTGACTGCAAGAGGCGTAGCGGCGCAGTCATCCCTCGTACTGTCGATGGCGGATGAAAGCGTGAGCCTGTCCGCCGCGGCTTGGGCAATCTGGGCTTTCTCGGTGCAGATCCTTTCCGATTCGTTCAGGTTTGCCGATACCCGTTCAACGAGATCACGGTAAGCCTGTACTTCTTTCGACTGGGAAACAGCGCGGGAGGAAAGGCTGTGTTCCACGGCGGCGATGGTGGCGGGCAGGGTAACTCCACGGATGCCCACAAGCGTTTTGCCGGTAGAGGCCGTATAGGATACCGAGTCGATATAGATCCCGTTTTCAGTGGCAAGGAAGGCATCATTGGCAAGAATGCGTAGGGCCATCATGGGCTCAAGAGAGTCCGTCCAGTCGCCCGGAAGAGAGAAAGAGGTAGCGGATTCCACGGTTATCGCGACAGCGTTTCCGTCGCTCTGGCGGCATCGGATCCAGATGTTGTTCAGGAGATCCGCCTGTGCCTGCGCGGTGAGGGTGGCGTAGATGAACGAGCCGATGGGCCAGCTTTGGGCTGCGGTTCCTTCTTGGCCTCTCTCCACGGTGATGGTGTTCGCTGAGGTGTTCACCGCAGTGACATGCACGATCTCGCGTGTGGAGCCGGACCAGCGGATGACGCAGGGGATGTAGTCCGCGCCCGGCACCACTGATGGGAAGAGCGAGGCGTTGGAGACATAGATGGTCGTGTCGACGGAGGAAACGTCCTGCGTGATCCCCATTTCGACGAAGTTTTTCAGAATCGGGAGTTTATCTTTGTAAGCCATAGGGGGCTCCTATCCGCCGAATGGAGGCGCGATGATGGAAAGGGAACCTGTGGTTCCGCCGTGAAGGAATTTGATGCGTTCCTCCGCGATGGCCTTGGAAAATTCCTTTTGATGATAAAGGGCCATCTCCGCGTTGAACCACGGCTGGCCGGACTGAAGCAGTATCCGCGACAGCGCTCCCGAGGCGATGACGTCTTGCTCCAGCCAGTCGGGAACGTATCTGGCGCTTCCGTCGATGGTCAGCGCCGCCGAAACTTCAAGTGCCGCTTCAAGATCTGTGGTCGGGACAGGGTGCACTTCGAGGATGCCGTGTCCGTAGCGCCAAGAATCGGGTTCGCCTTCAGCGGGAAAGTCCGGCCAGAAATCTCCGGGCATGGGGTGAAGATTCCGATTGCCATTGTACCTGACGCCGAGGACGGCGCAGGCTTCCGAATGGGGCGGCGTCACAAGCGGGTATCTGCCCTTGCCGGAAACCACATCGAGCTTGATGAGGGGGCACCGCCAGATCAGCGTATCTTCAAGGAATTTCTTGACGGCCCAGCGGACGCTGTTCAGTACGAACGGCATGGGGCACAACGCGGCCTGCGCCGTTACAAGTGGAGAAAAATCGCGCAGCGTAGCCATTACGAACTCGGAATGCTGTAGGAACGGTTGTACGGATTGCCGAGCACACGGGCCCGATCCTCATAGCCCAGCGCGACATAATATTGCTGGAGGTGCTCCGTGGCGCGGCCCCTGTCCGCTGCGGAGGTGGCGTTCAGGCTGTAGGCCCGGTACAGGACGTATTCCCGCAAAGGTTCCGCCCAGATGCCGGAAAGGGGCAGGGCATCGGTGAGGGCGCGTACTTGGGGGATGTCGTCGGCGCATTCGATCTCGACGAAGACGGATTCGCCGGGGGGCGGCGTGACCCAGAAGCAGTCCGGCGTGGCCTGAACAAAAGCGTACTGGTCAATCTCTTCGGAGCCAAATTCCAGATGCCAGCCGGAGGCCAGCGTATTCATGGCCTCCCGTGTGGTCGGCTCAATGGGCCGTCCGGGGGTAAGCCCGTCCGGGCCCATGTTCCGAACCATGGCAAGAAACATGAGCGAGCCTTCCGGTATCCTCTGGCGCGTCGACCCCGGCGTCAGCTTGACGACATGAGCCCGCGCGTTGGCGTCCGGGCGCACGAGAACCGTCTGGCGCATGGCGTCCGTCAGGTAGTTGAGGAGCATCGGCAATGTCCAGCGCACGCGCCCTTGGTCGTTGAGCTGCATGCTTACGCGGTCGAGGATGTCGGAAGCGATCATGGTTATCCCGTGATGGTGATGGCGTAGCGGGGGATGAGCTTGTTCTTGACGGGGGCGCCGTTCTGGTCGGTCACATACCCGTGGATTACGGCTTCCTTCAGCACCTGAAGCACAGGCTCGGGAAGGGCCACTTCAACGTCACGCCGGATCTGATAGGCCACCCCGTTCAGGGATACGAATACGTCGTTGGCCCCCTCAGTTCCCTCGGAACTGTTGATGACGCACTTCACCATCTTCACGGCCTTGGGGCTGGCGGGCTTGGCTTTCACCGTACCGTCGGCGGGGCGTTCGGCGGCCGGTTCCGTCTGGAGCGGTTGTTCAGCCCCCATTTCTTCAATGGCTTTGTCCATTTCGTTCTTGCTCATGCAATATCCTTGAGGCGGGCCCGAATCGCTCCGGGCCCGCGAAAGAGTTTAGCTTTCGAGGTCGGTGCTCACGGCCACTTCGGCGCGTGCCATCCAAGCGTCGTTCAGGATGACGCAGGAGGCATAGGTCTTCCAGCCGATGGTGCCGCGCTGCCCAAGGGGGTCGCCGCCACGCGGGGAGTTCGGATTCAAGACCGTGGGGGTCACGGAGTTTTTCCCTTTGAGGGAGACAAGCCCGTAGGCGTCCGCGCCAAAGAAGAGGATGGGATAGACGTCGGCCTTGGTGCCTGCGGTGGAGATGAAGTTGGCGCTGGATACCGCGCCGCCCGCGTCTTCCCAAGGCGCAAAGACAGTGGATGTGACGTAGCGCACCTCTTCCACCTTGCCGACTTCGCCGGGCATGGCTTTCATATGGTCGCTGTATTTTTCGACAGGGACGAAGCCGGGCAGCTTGCGGATGGTCGTTTCGAGGTCGACATGCGTGACGGCGATGTAGGCGGCGGCGATGGGTTCTGTGCTGAATCCCGCTCCCGCGCCCACAATCTTGGTGATGGTGCGGGCATTCTGGCGTTTCAGGCCGCGCACGATTTCACGCTGCAAGCCGATGGTCAGCCCTTTGGAGATGGCGTCGCGGCTGGCGGCACCGCCAGCACGGTAGACGTTGGTTCCGGCTTTCAGGATGCCGAACCGCACCAGTTCCAGCATGTTGGCGGCCTGTTCGCCGCAGACGGCCATGCCTTCCTTGAGCACGGGATCCTCATGGGTGTCCTGCACCACGTCGGAGATTTCAATGAAGTCGCCGTACTGGACGACGCTTGCCGAAACGTCCGTGGCCGTCATCTTTTTGCCGGAGGGGGTGACGCCTTCGGTCAGCGGATTCGGCGTGGGATCGAGAGAGTTGTAACGGCGGAATTTGATGGTCTTGGAGGATTTTTCCGGCAGGGGCTTGGCCTGCCCGAAGCGTTCCAGAACCAGCAGGGGGTTGGCGCGCTCCAGAAGTTCCTTCGAGGCGTAGGCGGCGGTACGGGGGGAAATGTCGCCGTAGACGGTAGTGGGCATAGATACTCCTCAGAACTCAGCGCTGGCTTTTCACAGCCTCGTCGAACGCCGAGTCGAAATCGTCCGGGGGGACGTTCTTGTTCAATGGCGGAACGCTGCGCGTCGGGACGGCGTATCCGTCCTGCGCGGCCTGCGCCACCTTCTTCTGGGTGCCCGTCCCGGAACCGGGGCCAGAGCGGTAGGCGGCATATTTTTCAAGCAGTTCCGTAACTTCCTCAGTGGTGCCTTCCTTTGCGATGCGGGAGAACCGGACACCCTCGGCGTAGGGGAGGTGCCCGATGAAATCCTCGATGCCGTCACGCAGTACGCGGAGCTGCACAGCGTCCCCGGAGAAGGCTCCGGCGAAATCAGGGAATTTTTCGGACAACGTGGCAAAGTGGGCGCTTTTTACTTCTTCCGCGCGGGACGTTTCGCGCTCTTGCCGGGCGGAATGTTCCGTCCGACGCTCAAGCACAACCTCGGCGAGGATTGACGCCTGTTCCGGCCCGAACTCGTCCAGCACCTTCCGAAGGCGCGTGCCGTCCGCGGACTCCTCATGAAAGACACCTCTCAGGTTCTCGGGGAGGGCGTTCACCAAGGCCTGCATGTTTTCATCCAGCGCCGCCTTGTTTTCGGCGGGCGCGGCGGCCTGTTCCGGTTTGGGGGCGGGGGGCTGCGCCTGAGCGCGAAGACGCTCGACTTCCGCTTCCAGTTCGAGGCGGCGTTTCTGTTCCTGATTGAGCCGCCCCTTCATCGAGTCGTAGCCGTGGGCCTTCTTGCGCAGCTCGTCATCGGGATCAGGTTCGCTCTTGTCGTCGGGAGAGGGGGCGGCGGGCTGTTCGTTTTTTTCAGCGTCCCGCTCCGGCGTCTCTTCGCTGGGGAGCTGCCCTTCCTCTTTGGAGGCTTCGGGCTCTTGAACGGGTTCGGCATCGAATGCGGCGTCGAACTGGGCTTCAGGGTGAAGCGCGTCTTCCTTCTTTTCTTCCATGATGTTCTCCTTCGGGTCGGTTGCGAATGGCCTGCCGGGTTCGCGCCGATAGCCGATGGCGTTTCAGGGTTAATAGGACACCGAGGGATCGGGGAGTTCCCTTATCTTCACCGCTATCCCGATTTCGCGGAGGGCGCGGATACGGCCTTGGTATTGGAGCATCGCATCAACGCCGGAAGCGGATACCATCCCGTCCTTCCAGTCGTTTTCGAATGCGGTGAACATTTCATTGAGGAGCGCCAGACCGTCGGGGCCGAAGCGCGCCGAAACGTCCTTGAGGATTTCCGCCTTGCTACGCGGCATCGACTTCCCCTCCGACGGACGGTTCAGCTCCCGTCAGCATGGCTTGTTGGCCGGGGACGGGCTGGATGTCGCCGGGAGACTGCACTCCCGCAATCTGGGCGGCGACGGTTTGCAGCACCTGCGGAACGGGGAGCCCGCGCTTTTCGCATTCGGCGATGATGGACTCCATCTGCGCCTGCTTTTCCATAAGCGTGTTCTCGTAGCGCCGCTGTTTCGCCTTTTCCGGGGACAGCTTGATGTCCTTGGGGAGATCCATGGCCCGCAGGATGTGGGAGTAGAGCGCGTCGAAATCGGTCGCCTCGGAAAGCTGCGGAGAAGCGATGACCGCCATGGTTTCCATGAGGCGTTTCCCCATGAGTTCCTGCGCGATGAGCGACGTGGAGCCCGTCGCCATGATTTCATAGTCGCCCTTGATGCTCTCGTCGGTTGAGAACCGCATGTTCCAGCGGTACATGTCCTCGATGAATGGCTCGGTGATGCCGCAGTCGAACAGGCGCACGATGTCCTTGACGGGCATGGAGGCCATGTTCATCAGCATGGACAAGCCGCTTGCCGTATCGCCCGCGCCGCGCACGCCGGAATTGTCGCCGCTCATGTAGCGCGGCTGGCTGACTTCATCGGAGTATTGGCTGAACCGCTCCCCGATGGCCATCAATTCGGAGATATGCGCGCTCACGTCATACGACCTGAAGCATCTGTCCAAATCTTCCGAGGTGCTGAACAGCCAGACCTTGCCGGGGTAGACGCTTCGGGCGTCTTCGACGTTCTGGAGTGCAGAGACGTTCACCGCAATCTGCGGGCCGCAGGCAATGGCGGCATTGTCGATCATCATGCGCGCCGCCGCGTTGATGATTGTCTGGAGGTCGCGGATGACGTCCGGCAGTCCATCCGGCCAGAACGAGGCGTCGTCCTTGTAGGGCTGGAAAAAATGGTAGGGGATGGCCATCCCCTCCACAGGGGAAAGGGCGGCCTTGATGACCGTGCCTCCCTGCGTCATCCATACGCAGGACTCATAGGCACCGGCTTCGACGAAATCGGGAATGGCGGCCCGCAGCGTCTCCAGATCGACACCGGCGGTAAGGAGATCCGAGCCGGTCAGGTAGCCCCACCGTTCGAGGACGCGGTATCTGTTCTTGTGCTCGAACGCCGTCTGCTCATCGGAAAGATTGCGCAGTTCCTGCTCATGTTCCGTGACCTCGGCATCCCCCTCGGGGTTGGAGATGATGTATTCCAAGATGCGCGCCTGATCGAAGCCGGGGTTTTTGGACAGATCCATCAGTTCCCTTCGGGTGAAAAGATGGGTCTGCCAGACGTACAGCATTTGCCGGGCGTCGCTGGCCGACGGATCGGGGTAGAGCACATGCACGGGCACATGTTCATAGTACGGCGCATAGGGATGGTCTTGTGTAGGCTGCAACAGCCATGTCCCGTCTTCAGCCCGGGCATACTGCTTCTTGATCCTGTGCTCGACGAGCGGCCCTTTGAGGACGCCCGTGCCGAAGATGATGCCGGAATTGATGACCGCGTTGCACACGCGCTGGTAGGAGAGCCTGCCGATTTGCCCGTTGAGCTGGTCGTCGATGGTCTGCGCCATCCTGTCCGCCCGTTCTTTGGCGATTTCCGAAAGGAATTCCCGTTCATCCTGTGGAATGGCCCGGCCTTCCTGCCGGCGGCGCTGGAGTTCTTCCGTGATGATGTCGGGCTGGATTTCGGATACGGGAGACGGCGAGATGCCCCAGTTGCGGGCATTGTTCGACGGGAAGAGCAGATCCAGCAGCCGGGCGCGCAGCGTATCGACCTTGGCCTTGGTATGGCGGATATAGACCGTGGACTTGAGGAAACGCCCGTTGGCATCCTTGGGAATCCTCCCGAGGACGTCGGGATCGTACTGCCCCTTGTACTGGCGCAGGGATTTCATCCAGCGGTCTTCAACATACCGGCGCACGGCCTTGGCATCGGAGAACTCGGCCAGAAGCTGCGTCCCCAACGCGTCGGCGGGCGTCTGCTGCCGTTCGGATATGGGCTCAGGATATGTTCTGGACATTATTCCTCATCACCTTGCCGCTTGTGGCAACAGCCGCCGTATCCGTCCAGTTGGTGTTGAATGGCTTCCCTGTGGGTTCGGCACATTTCTTTTGTCACATACTCTTTCTGGTCATGCCGGAGCTGTTTGATTTCGGCCCAGATCATTTTGAGCAGCCATCCGCCTATGGCGATGGATACGGGCGTGGCCACTTCGATGAGCATCTTGAAATCGTCGGAAGGGGTCATCGGGCCGTCTCCACATCTTCGATCCACGCGGCGAGGGTCTGCGCGTCACGCCAGTCCATCCACGCCCCTTCAATGCCGTCCAGCGTCACCGGGCGAAGGCTTGTCAGCACTGGCGACAACGGGATTGTCCGGCTGGCCGCCGAGCTTGCCACAGAGCACCCGCACTGGGCCAGCGCGCAGATCAGCACGAGCAGCAGCGGCGCGGCGGCTTTCCGCATACGCGCGGAAAGAAGCCCAGAGGGCAGCCACAGCTTCCAGAAGGCGGGCGAGCGTCTGCATGGCGTTTCCCTCACTGAAGCTTCCTCTTCGCGGCATCGTCAGCATTGGTGGCCTTGCCGATGTTCGCCCCGATCCAGTTGATGACTTTGTAGAAAGTCCGGTAGACGACGCCGGAGGCGTCCGACGGCGCGGGCATGAGCGTGGCGGCCCATGCGCACACGGCGCTGGCGGCGGACAGGAACAGAGCCCAAGCCCCGGTCTGGGAATTCAGGAAATCGGAGAGTATGGAAAAGTCCATCAGTAGTTCCCCCCACTCTGGTAAAAAGCTACGTCAAACGGCTTGTCGGGGTCGGTATCAACATGAATCCACGTCGGGGCCAGCTCGATGCGGCGGAACCCGGCTTCAAGCGCCGCTTGAAGGATCTGAAACCGTGTGTGCGAGTTCAGGCATTTGATGTCCACGGCGTAGCCACGGGTATGGGCGGAAGCGTTCACGCCGCCGACCTTGCGGTTGTGCGCGTCACAGCGGTAGGCGGAGGACAGCACGAGGGGGATACCGGCGCGGTCGCGCAGCTCGTCCAGCATCATGAGCAGGTCGGGATGCATCCGCTCGATGCCCGCACCGCAACCGCACTTGCACCGGAACTCTGTGGCTGAAAAATGGCGAAGAGGAATAGGCATAGTGATTCCCGCAGGGATAAAAATTGCAGGCAAGGGCCAGAGACCTTTGCCTGCAATAATACACCTACGGCAGCGCTTGTCACTGTCAGTAAAGAGCTAACGTGTCAAAAACTATGCAAGTCTGTACACCGTGCGGATGGAGATGCCCAATTTTTCCGCGATGTCCTCGCGCCGCACGCCCTGCGAGACCATCTTGCGGACAAGGTACCTGCGGGCCTGCAACTCGACGTCCCGGACTTTTTGCCCGTCATAGTAGCGCAAGAACTCCACAGCGAGCTTCAGCCTGTTCCCGTCGCTGCTTGAGGCTTGTTCCATTGTCCTCATCAAATGCTCAAGCTGCGTTTCCCGGACACGGGTTATGGAAATCCTTTCCCTCTGGCCCATCAGTAACCTCCTTCCGCCGGGATATGGATGCCGGGAGGAATATCCGCTGCCGTGTACATATCAATGGCACCGAGCGGATAAAGCACCGCGGCGAGCTGGGGGTATCGCTTTAGAGGGCGGCAGTAATCTTCCGCCGGGATGGAAACGTATGCCGAGGCGGCGATGCTGTCCTCGCCGAAGAACATAGTCTTGCAGGTGACGGTACGGGCTTGTACCAGCGCGTGCAGCGTGAGGAAGTCCACTGATGGGGGTGGGATGATACGGATGCGCGGAAGCCTGTGGCGCATCCGATCTTTTTCCCACTGCCGGATACGGATGACCTCGCTTTCATGGATGGGGGCCACCCATTCGGCACAGCGCAAGAGGCTTTGCTTCGCCACGGCGATATTCAGAACTTCTTCGATGGTAGGGGCCATATCCTCATAGATGACATGAACCGTATGGTGCCCCATCGAGAAGTCCTCGTCCCGTTCTTCAGCCAATACGGCCAGATGCGTCATCGGCGTATAGGAGTCCGGCGCGGGCCACGCGATGCCGCCGATCAGCCTTCTGTAGACGAGGCCCTTCAACGTATCTTTCCAGACGGTTTTTCCCGTGAACAGGTCTTTAACCTGGTGGATCTTTTTGAGCCGTTCCAGCAGCGCCGCATCTTTCTTTTCAAGGTAGATGGCGGAACTCACAGGGTTCTTGACAATATCGGCCATACGTTACCTCAAGTCCATGAGCGATGTGGCGGAGCCCCCGCGCAGGTAGTTCAGCGCCTGCGTCGTGGAGTCCACCTGATCCTTGTATTTGGAGTTCGGGAAGTTCAGCATTTCTTCCATGTAGGCTGCCAGCCACGGCGCATTCTCCGGGAGATAGACGTGCCCGGATTCGACCAGTGGGGAAACCGTCAACGCGCGGGCAATCTTGTCCTGCTTGCCGACCTTCACGGGAAGGATGGGAATCCTCTTGCCCCGGCCCAACTCTTGGCAAACCTGCCTGCCGGAACTCTTGTCCTCCACCAGCACGGCGCAGCCGTTGAACTTGGTATGCAGAACCCGGACGGTCGCCTTGAGCTTCGGAAACGTGTAGCGGCCCCGTTCGACGTGGATCAGGTAGAAGTCCCCGGTGGCCGTCTCCCCCCAGACCGTGCCCACGCTGAATGCCGCAAGCTCTTGGTCGCTGGTGGCCGTATCCCATGACTCGACCACCCGGATGAACTGCGGCCGGTCGGAGTAGGTTCTGAACCAGCTCTTCTTGAAGATGCCGCCCTCGGCCGGAGTAGGGCGCTGTTGCAACTGTGCTGCGGCGGCATAGGAGCCGAGCGCCCGTTCCAGTTTCTGGACTTCCGGTTCCCCAAAACGCTCGGGCCAGAGCAGTTCCCCCTCTTTCTTGCGCGGGTCTTGCCAGCCGATGATCCAGTGCGTCTTCTGGCCTTCATACCGGGCGGGGAGGCACAGGTGGTAATAGCCGCCCTGTTCAACTACGTGCCCCGCAAGGTCGTCCTGATGGACGCGCTGCATGACGATGATTTTGTGCCCTGTCTTCGGGTTGTTCAGACGCGTGGACATGGCCTTGTCCCACCACTCCAGCGTCCCCGTCCGTACCGCGTCGGACTCCGCGTCCTTCACGTTATGGGGATCGTCCGCAATGATGTAGTCGCCGCCTTCGCCCGTAAGCTGCCCGCCGACGGACGTTGCCAGCCGATAGCCGCGTTTGTCGTTTTCGAAGCGCTGCTTGACGTTCTGGTCAGCCGTCAGGCTGAATGATTGTGCCCAGTTGCGTTGATACCATTGCGACATGAGCAGACGCCGGCAGGCTACGCTGTCGCGGATGGAAAGCTGCTGGGCGTACGAAGCGAAAAGGAACTTGGCGCTCGGCTGCCGTGTCCACAGCCAGCAGGGGAACGCCACGGAGACCAGCAGGGTTTTACAGTGGCGCGGCGGCATGTTGATGAGCAGGTCGCGGATTTCCCCGCGCACCACGGCCTCCAGATGTTCGCAGATGGCGTCGATGTGCCAGCCGTGGATGTAAGGCGTACCCGGCTCCATCACAGGCCATGCCTGCGTCATGAACTCTTTCAGATGCTCCTCGGCCCTCAACGCTTCCGGGGTTTTGGGCAATTCGGGATCGAGGCTACACCCCAGTTCCCCCAAGAGCTGTGACAAGTTGGTAGCGACGTTTGAGTTCAGCGACAATTCGGTCTCTTGCTTCAGGAGCACAGCGTTCTATGACCTCCAGCACAATCTTTCGGAAATCGTCCTGCACCTTCTTGTCGAGTTGCAGCTTGTACACCTCGATGAAAAGGCGCGTGTTCGTATCGCAAATCTTCCGGGCCTGTTCCACGGCTGACAGGAGCAGCTTGTCATCCTTGCCCAATTCCGCGCGCTGAATCACATCGTCAGCTTTCAGCAGGTAGTCCCCAAGGCGCTGGATGAAGTAGGCACCATCCTTCATGGCCGTGCCTTTGCCTGTCCCCGTGTTTTTATCCAGAGACTCGGCAACTTTGTAGAGCATGCACCTTTCCCGGTGGTAACGGAGCTGGTGCCGCGACACGCCGTATTTCTCGGCCAGTGCCTCAAGTTCGGCAAAGTGCGTCTGGCCGTCCTGCATCTCAAGCAGGCGCATCTCGATATCCGCGACGTCGGGATGGTGGCACACGGCGCACACGACATCCTTGCGCGTCTTCATGACGGAAATCTCTTCGAGCAGTTCTGCCGAGACTTCACGCGGGCGGCCATTGGTACGGGCCGGTATCTTCTTACTTTTTGGCGGCATAGAGTGCCTTGTCCTCAGCGATGCCCTTATCGAGGAAACCCCTCTTAACCATATCCGCAGCCAACGCCGCATAGCCGCACAGATCGACATAGGAATCGGCCTTCCCGCTGCCGGATTTGATCCGGGCGATTTTGAGCAGGGCCATCATCATGGAGACATCATGCGCTGAAAACTCCACGCCTTTATAGGTACTCCAGAACGCGGCTATTGCCTCAAAGCTGTTTTCCGGGGTGCCGTATTCATCCTGCCGCGCGCCATTGATGATGGATTTGGCCTGTTCCAGAATATGGCCCCTTGCGGCGTGTTCGTTTTGCTTATTCATAATATATTGAAATTATTTATAGTTTATGATTCGTGTTTGAACTGAAATTTTACCCGGAAAACAAAGGGTCAGAATAGACGGGGGACGGGTGCGCCGCGCGCGGTCGAAAGGGGGCATACCCCCTGACCCCCCAGCCCCATGCCGCCGTGCGGCTTT
>OWIW01000604.1_pt1 | contig 24585 bp, 19 predicted proteins | sample 2433821 | NCBI WGS metagenome assembly OWIW01 (sample SAMN05065751, study PRJEB22554) | human gut metagenome | biome: ENVO:2100002; feature: ENVO:00000062; material: ENVO:00002003 | host: Homo sapiens | place: USA | reverse complement strand
ACGAGATTAGCGAGTGTCTCGTGGGCTCGGAGATGTGTATAAGAGACAGGGGCAACCTTTCTTCAGAAAGGTTCCCTCCCCCCGATTTTCTTCCTCTCCCCCCCGCATAACGCACCCCGTCTGCACGGGCTTTACAGCGGCGGCGGGCACCCCGGCGAGCATCAGGGCGCGCAGAAGCGCGGCGGTAACGGTGGTCTTCCCCGCGTCGGTATCTGTCCCGGTGATGAAAAACCCCTTCATGACCGCTCCTCCCGAAGCCCCAGCACCTCGTACATCTCGGCGTCGTCACAGAAGGCGCAGCCCTTGGTGGTGAGGTAGTTGCCGGTCATGACGCCGTTGGCTCCGGCAGCGAAAACCCACGACTGCCACTGGCCGAACGTCTTGGAGCGCCCGCCGCAGATGAGCACGTCCTGTTCCGGATGCAGAAGCCGCATGAGCGCGACCACCCGCAGCGCCTCGGAAGGCGGCAGGAGGGGGGAATCCCCAAGCGGCGTGCCGGGAATGGGATTCAGAAAATTGAGCGGCAGGGAGTCCACGCCGAGATCGGTCAGGGTCTGGGAAAGCTCAATACGCTGCTCCCACGTCTCGCCAAGGCCGAAGATGCCGCAGCTGCACACCCGGAACCCGGCGGTGCGGGCCACGCGCACGGTTTCCAGATCCTGCTCGTAGGCGTGGGTGGTACAGATCGAAGGGAAATGGCTCGCGGAAGTTTCGAGATTGTGGTGATAGGACGTAAAACCCGCCTCGCGCAGCCGGGCGGCCCGCTCGGGCGTCAGCAGGCCGAGCGAGGCGCACAGGCCGATCTTCACTTCCCTGCCGATGCGCAGCGCCGATTCGCACAGTGCGTCGAAATCGCGGTCGCTCGGAGCCGTGCCGCTGGTCACGATGCCGAAACGGTCGACATTGTTGGCGGCGAGTTCCTCGGCGCGGCGCAACAGCGTATCCGTATCATAGAGGGGATACACGGGCGAATCCGTCCGGTGATGCGCGGACTGGGCGCAGAAGGCGCAGTTTTCGGGGCAACGCCCGGACTTGGCGTTGATGATCCCGCAGGTGAACGCGGCGGCTGGCCTGCGGGCGGCGCGGGCCAGCCCCGCCACGGACAGGATGTCCAACGTCGCGGATTCGGGAAGATGGGCAAGCTCCAGCGCCTCGGAAGGTGACAGAAGCGGATCGGCGCCGGACGTGATGCGTTCGGCGATGCGGACAAGCAAAGCATCCATGGGAAAACGTCCTTACAAAAAGTGATGCGACCTTCGCTGTGAGAATAAAGACGCCCGGAAGGAAATCTGGGCAAGGCCGGCGGCTTCTGCCCGATCGGATGCCGAAAAGATTTTCCTGAGAACCCCACGGGCTCTCCCCAGCAATGCCGGACAGCAAATAACGGGAGCCTGACCGCTGAACGGATACGGCATTTCCCTGCTCTGTGCAACTCCGGTGAAACGGACAGGTTACGGTGGGAAGCAATGACAACGGGCACTGCCCGGAAGCCCCACTGAGAGAAGCATCCGATTCCATACCAGAGCCTTTCCTCTTAGAAATGTATATGATGCAAAGGCAATCGTCCCAGAAAAGCTGCGTGGGGGATTCGATGGGTACAGGAACCTTTGAAAAGGCATGGACTCCCCGCCGGCAAGTTTGGGGAAGAGAGGAAAAGCCTTTATTCAGAAAATGTTCCCTCTCCCCAATGCCTCTATGCCCTTTCAAAGCCCTTCCTCCCACCTTCCCCGAAAATCGGTTGCGGCCTACAATTCAAAAGGCTAAAAGGATTTCAACATCAACGCTCTCGGCCCCGCCGTCCGCAAACGCACTCCGACCACATGCCAAAACGTCTTACGCTGTTCGCTCCCGTCCTGCTCGCCGTAGTCCTGTCCATCGGGATCATGGCGTGGTTCGGCTATCACAACGCCAAGGACATCCTCGAACAGGAACTCGTCACCCATCAAAAAATGATCGCCCAAAGCGCCGTCGATGCCATCCACATCTATTTTACCGGCATCACAGAGAACGTCGAGACGCTCGCCGCCTCCGGTCCCATCCGCCGGCTGCTCAAGAATCCCGATTCCGCGGAAGAGATGGGTTCGGCGCGGCGGCTTACGCGCCTGTTCATCCGGCACCAGTCGGATATGCCCAACCTCAACCTTCTCAACAAGAACGGCCAGATAATCCTCAGCTCCACCACGGCCATGCCCGGCATCACCCGGAGTGTCCGCACCGATTTCTCCAATATTGATCGGCCTTCCTTCGGCAGCACCACCAACGGGGACGGGAAGGTCATGGCCTACGTCAGCGCCCCTGTCCGCAGCGACGGCGAACGCGGCGGCGAACGCATCGGTGAAGTTGTCGTCATCATTGATCTGGAAAATTTTCTGCAAAGCTGGAAACGCACAGCCTCCATCGCTCCGAGCGACGGCTATTTCCACATCATCAACGCACAAGGCAACGTGCTGGCCTCATGGAACAGCGAGGCGCCTCCAGACAACATGCTGAGCCCCGGCAAGCAGAATATTTTCCATCAGCCGGAAGGGCAGCTTATCCGTTTCGCCTCCAGGAGTGGGCACACCAGCCTCGGCATCTGGTTCCCCATTCCGTCCACGGACTGGCGGATCCTCATGGCCGTGAACGAAAACAAGATCCTCGGCCCGGCCAATATACTCCGCGACGGGACGCTGACCATCAGCGGAGCCACGGGGCTGCTGCTTCTCCTCCTCGTCTGGGTGCTCCTGAGCTCGCTCACCCGGCAGATCCGCGAGAAGAATCTCCAACTTGACGCCATATCCTCCCACCTTCTCGGTGGCCTGCTCATTACAAGGCTGGATCGGTCCTTCACCATCCTCTACGCCAACGACGGCTACCTGAATATGGTAGGCTATACCCGAAGCCAGCTCCGCAAGGAAAAGCGCAACGCGGCCGTTAGCCTTTGCGCGTCCGAAGAGCGGAACGCGACGATGCAAGCGATTTTCAGCCAGCTTTCCCAGAACGGTATGCTGTCGCTCGAACACCGCCTCCAGCGGCGGGACGGCACCCGCTTATGGGCCCTCATCCGGGGACGGCAGGTGAACGATCCCGAACTGGGGCAAATCGGCGTATGGGTCATCATCGACGTCACCGAACAGAAGGAAACGCAGCTTGCCTTTGAGCGCCAGTCCTGCGAGCTGGAAACGCTTGTCCAGCAGGTTTCCGCCAGTGAAAACAGGCTCAAGTTCCTTGTGGACAGCGCGAGCATCCCCTTGTGGTCCACGGATCTCGAAACAGGGCTCATTTCCTACAATGAGCACGTCTGCCGGATGCTGGGCTGGCCCGAAGACGCGCTGCACATGACGCTCCCGGATTTTCTGCTCCAGTGCCATCCCGACGACGTGGAGCACGTGCGCAACGTGTTTGAAAGCTTTTCCGCCGAAGACGCCGACGACACGCTGGAATACGAATACCGGGTGCGGGACGGCAACGGGAACTGGCGATGGGTACTGGTCAAAGGGCAAAAAGCGATCAACCCTCTGACCCACCAGGCCGAACGGGTGGGCATCGTCATCGACAACCACGCCCGCAAACAAGAAGCGCTCGACACCCTTCAGCGCGCCGCTGAACTTGAAGCGCAGGTGCAGACGCGCACGGCGGAACTCGCGGCCCGCAATGCCGAACTGCTCAAAAGCCAGCAGGAAGCCTTGGATGCCACCCGTGCCAAGAGCGAATTCCTCGCCACCATGAGCCACGAAATCCGTACGCCCATGAATGGGATTATCGGCCTGACATACCTTGCGCTCCAGCGCGAATGCCCCGCCGCCATTGCGGATTACCTCGCCAAAATCGACGTCACCGCCAAGACCCTTCTGCGGATCATCAATGATATCCTTGATTTTTCTAAAGTCGAATCCGGCAAAATGGACTTCGAGGAAATCCCGTTCAACCTCTCGGAGGTGCTTGATAACACTCTCCAGATGTTCACCCATGCCGTGCGGGAAAAGGGGCTCTCCCTGCGCTTTGACGTTGGGGAAGGAGTGCCCCAGTCGCTTGTGGGGGATCCCACTCGGCTCGGGCAGATCTTGCTCAACCTTGTGGGGAACGCTATGAAATTCACGCATGAAGGCAGCGTGACCCTTTTCGTCCGGTGCGTGGAGACGGACCAGCAGACCGTCACGCTGGGTTTCGCCGTGCGCGACACGGGCATCGGTATCCCCGCGGACAAGCTTCCCTCTCTGTTCCAGCCGTTCATCCAGGCGGATATGTCGGTTTCCCGGCGCTACGGCGGCACGGGCCTCGGCCTCGCCATCGCGCGGGTGCTGGTACAGCACATGGGCGGGACAATCCATGTGCGCAGCGTGGTAGGCAAAGGGTCCACATTCAGTTTCACGCTCCGCTTCCGCCGGCCTGCCGCAGTCCTCAAGGAGGCCGAAAGCACCGCGCCGGGCAACACGCCCGCACCGCTCGACGGGCTCCGGGTCCTGCTCGCCGAGGATAACGATATCAACCAGATAGTAGCTACAGAAATCCTGAAAATGAAGGGCATCGCGGTGGATGTGGCCTCCAACGGGCTCGAAGCCGTGGACATGGCTCGTTCCGGGGCCTACGACGTGATCCTCATGGACATCCAGATGCCGGAACTGGACGGCATCGAAGCGACGCGGCGTATCCGGGCCTTCCTGCCGGACATTCCCATTATTGCCATGACCGCCCACACCATGAAGGGCGACGCCGAAAAGTGCCTCGAAGCGGGAATGCAGGATCACATCGCCAAGCCCATCGATCCGGAGACGCTTTTCGCAGCGCTGCAACGGGCACGGGGGTAGGCTTCCATTCCTGCCCGGCCCTCCGAATCCTCCCTGCCTAGGCCCTCCTTTGATACCCGAAAGCCGCCCCCCTTCACAGACGGCGGCTTTCGGAGTAATGTGCTCTTATGTCACATTTCCTTTATATATCGGACGTATTTTGTCCTTGGTGTTATGGTTTTGCCCCGGTCATGCAGCGGATTTCCTCCGAGCATCCCGGCTATCCCGTACGCGTGCTGAGCGGCGATCTGGTGGAAAACCCAACCACCACCGGCGAAATGATGAGGAACCACCCGACCATGCGGGAATTTTTCGTCCGGCTCGCCAAGACCACGGGACAAGCCGTCGGGCAGGATTTCCTGCGCCGCCTTGAGCCGGGGCAGGGAGATCTCCGCATGTTTTCCCCGGATATGGCCGTGCCTCTGGCGGCGCTGAAAAAACTGGCCCCGGGACACGAGCTCGAACAGATGGAGGCCTTTCAGACGGCCTTTTACGGCGAAGGCCGCGACGTGCTCGCCCCCGAAGTCCAGATGCGTATGGCGAATGTGGACGGCGACGTCTTCATGCGAGCGTTAGAAGACCCCGGCGTACAGGCCGCCGCGGAAGCCGAACGAGAGGAAGCGCTCGATATACTGGGTGACTTTGTGGTTTATCCCACCCTCTTTCTTGAAACGGACGGCGGCGAGCGCCATGTGCTGGCGCGCGGTTATGCGGATTATCCCATTGTGGCCGCCAAGCTTGCCTCCGTGCTCGGCGGAGGAGCCGACGGCTCGGAGACACGCCCCGCCAACGCGTGCGGCCTCGACGGGCATTGCAATATTTCAGCATGAAGGGGAAAGACCGGGGGGAGCTTTTTCAAAACAGTTCCTTCCCCGAACCCATCCCGCAGGAACTTCGATTCGTGGAGAGGCCGCGCAACAGGAGTTCGTTCCGGTCAAGGGGAAAACTTCCTATCCTATGCGCAAGCCTTTTCCCGCTGTTCCTCCAAATCAAAAACCCGCCCAGACAACATGTCCGAGCGGGTTTTATTTTTGTCTACCCGAAAGGCCGACAAGGGGGGATTCGATAACATCGAAAGCCTTGGGAGGAAGGAGCCCGGGGAGGGACGCTGCTGTCGATGTCCGTAAAGCCCGAAGACGCACCCAACGATCACAGCCCCTGTGGGGCCGCCATCCACTTCCCGCCCAATAAGGAATCTACCCTCCGATTATGACTGTAGGACAGCCCATGACGACCTGCCCGCCGTGGGCCGTCTGATCGCCCATGCGGGCGGCGGGGCGGCCTCCGATCAGCACGGAAGACGATCCTTTGATGATAACGTCCGGAGGCCCTACGCAAACGGCGGAATCGCCCATACACGCTGCGGGCATATTCCCGATAAGGACATGAGGGCAGCCGGGCGGAAGTATCGGCCCGCCCACATGCGGAATCGGCGGGAGCCCCGGCGTCTGCATGGGACACACATGCATATCTCCAACGCGCGCTGCTGGCGGCATGGCCCATCCTCCTTTACGCCAATTCGGCGTGTTGCGGATAACGCTTTCAGTCTCCGCCGTACCGGGCGGAGCCAGCCTTTAGTTGATCTTCACCAGACCGCCCTTGACCTCAAGCATTGCACCCGCGCTGAGTGTCCCCTTGGCATCAGCCTTGATGTCGACCATCGTAGCCTTCTGAGTCAGTTCCGCTTGCGCGGAAACGGAAAGGTTTGCCGACGAGGAAATCTCCATACCCTGCTTCGCCGAGAATTGCGCCTTGGCGGACTTGAGCGCCAGAGTCCCGCCCGCTTCGATAGTCAGATTGCCGGAAACCTTCAGCGTATAGTCACCCTTCACGTTGATGACTACGTTGCCGCCGTGCTTGCGCTCCTCGTCGCCTCCCGTTTCAACGTACCGCTTGCCCTTTATCTTGAGGCTGTCGTCGCCATCCTTGAGTTCGACAGTGCGCCCGCCTTTTTCCAGCGTCAGCACATCGTTGCCCTCTTTGAGCGTCACGGCCCGATTGCCTTTCTCAAGGCTCAGCGCGTCGTCACCTTCCTTTAATGTGGCACTGCGGCCGCCCTTTTCAATGGTGAAGGCATCGTCACCTTCCTTGAGTTCGACGGAGCGGTTCCCCTTTTCCAACGTAAGGGCATCGTTGCCTTCCTTGAGCGTCGTGACCCGGCTGCTCCTTTCCAACGTGAGCGCGTCGCCGCCCTCCCCGATGATCGTCACCGTGCGGGCGTCCTCCACATCACAGGAAAACGCCTTCTGAGCGTGCAGATACACCAGCTCCGCATCCTTCGTATCGTCGAAGCGCAGCTCATTGCCGGCCTGTCCGTCCGGAAAGCTCCGGGTCAGCAGGCCGGAACAGGCCGCGTGCTCCGGCAGCGCCCACGGCGGCGGATTACCCGAATTGTAGACCATGCCCGTCACAAGGGGCCGATCCGGATCTCCCCCGACAAAACTGAGCACCACTTCCTGCCCGATGCGAGGCAGGAACAGCGCGCCGTAGCCGTTGCCGGTCCACGGCTGTGCCACCCGCACCCAGCACGACGAGGTTTCATCCGAGGCACCCTGCCAATGGAACCGGACCTTGCACCGCCCGTGCTGGTCCGTCCAAACCTCTTCACCCTCCTTGCCCGTGACCACACCCGTAAGCGGGCCGCTCATGCGGGACCGTGCGAAAAACGGCAGGGGGCGATAACGGGCGGAAGCGGGCACAGCGGAAACATCCGCCAGGAAACGCCCGGTTTCGGCAGTGCCGTTACCGGGGAACGATGCCGTAAAACGGACTTCCGTAGCCACCCACCGGGCATTCACCTGCCCGTCGGGGTGACCCTTCACTGCAAAGGCGCATCCTGCGGACAGCCCCGGACAGGAAGAGCGCCCGCGCAGCTTGAATCCTCCCGACTCGCACGCGTCCAAGCGGATAGCGGCGAGCCCTTCGCCGGACTGCTGATCGATATGCCCGCCCAACGGATAGCCGAGGCAAGGGAACCCTTCTCCCGCGGACGCGGCAAGGCTGGTTTCAGGGGTCAGCGGATTATAGTCATCCACGGAACAAGAAGCCGCAGCAACCTGCCGTGACAGCGAAAGCTCAAAAACATGCGCAGAGGGTTCCGTGGGCGGCCCCCCCTCCTTGTCCTGCGCGTCGGGAAGCCATTCCAGCGTCGCACCCTGCGGGCAATCCGCGAAAACGTCGGGCGAATCGGCCATGACCAGCGTGTGCGCGGACTCGCTGTGCTCGAAAAAGTACACAATCCCGGCCTCCGCCATAAGCCGGCTCAGGAAGGCGAACGACGTTTCGCCATAACGGACGGTGTACTCCTTTGCCGGATAGGTTGAGGAAAGGGCATTGCGGATATGCCCGAATCCAGCATCAGTGCAGACTTTGGTGACGATTTCCGGCACGCTCATATTTTGGAAGACAGCGCAGGTACGTTCCTGATCAAGGCGCAGGAACCACGGGCGCAGCTCCAGCGTATACCGGGCGGAGCGCACAGTGGACGGCCCCTGTTCGGCACGGAACACGATGCCGTTGAGCGGACGCGCCGAGCCGTCGGGCATGGGCAGCCGTACGGTATACGGTTTGCCGATCAGCGCCGCCAGATCCGGCTGCTCGTCAGGGTAATGTTCCAGCACGTAACGAAACGGACGGGAAAGGGCCTCGTAACCGGTGAGGGTAGCGGCGGGCATTCATTTTCTCCAGGCTCAGGTAATATAGATAGAGGCATAGTGTTCGACTTCATAGACTTGAAAGACGAATTCAAGCATTGTTACCAGTTCTGCCTGTCCGAGGGCCTTGAACATCCCTAAATTCGGGTCAAACAGGTACAAACCGGAAGGGGTCTGTGCCAACGCGATCGCATGTCCGGCCTCCACCGGATATTTTATGAACAAGATCTTCTCCCGTACAGTAAAACGCATCCGAAGGAGTATAAAAGCACTGGGAGGCGTCCCCGCGCCGGAGACAAGCTTGCCGACGATTGAGGCGGGAGCCCCCATATGATTGGAGAGCTTCATCACCGGTTCAACCGTAAAGCCGGGACAAGAAAACCAGCCTGTCCCGCCCATAAGCTCATGGAACGTGTGCTCCACATTGATCTTGTCCCTTTCCTCCTCGGAAATGCCCGCCCGATCCTCATTGAAGTCCGAATACGCTTTCTGTATGGCGACAAGCGTATCCAGTTTATTGTAATCAGATATGATTTTAAAACTGTCCTCTGGGATTTTTCCGCTCAGGCAGCCGAGGATAAAACATGACGACAGGGCATAGCAGATGCCTTTGCTGCCCGCGTGCGCCGCATCGAGTTTCAAAAGAAAACCTTGATCAAAAGAGCAAATGCTTTGAGAATATTGTACAAACTTCATGACGATCTGCTCAACACCCATACTTCCTCCCTGTGCCCCCTTGCCTTTCCAGCACGATTTCACACCCCATGTCCCCCAGATACCAGCGGACCAGCGCGAGCAGGTCTGCGCGGCACGTTCCGGCGGGAGGGGGCAAAAACATCCGGCGCTGTGCCTCCGTCAGCGGGCCGAGGCGCAGGGTGATCCCCGCCGAAGCGTCAAAAACACGGCTTCCGAGCAGGGCCGTGCTTCCGAGCCGGGCATTGCCCGCATCCCTTCCGCCAAGGCGGGTGAGATCTTCCTCGGGCAGATCGATCCATGCGCCGCGGAACGGTTCTACGCGGGCTTCAACCCCAAAGGCCGCCTTCACCAGTTTTTCCAGCCCTGCCGCGGATCGCGGCTGCCGGGCCCATACGGCTGCGCAGGACCGGAACAGCGCAGCGGGCACGTCCCCCCGCCCAGCCACCGGGCCGGGCATGGGCACACCCCGCGCCCGCTCTCCCGTATTGGGAAGACCGGAAACCGCCTCCAGAAACGCGGCAAAGGGGTGAGCCTCCGACGGGCCGTCAGCCCGCAGTTCAGGGCACAACGACGACGCCATATCCCGCCACAGATGCAGGAGCCTGTTGTGGAACAGATCCAGAAACTCCTGAAATGCCGGGTCCCCGGCCCGCATCCGCTCCCGCACCAGCAAGGCCACATGCGGCGGCAACGGCCCATCCATGCCCGCCAGCCCAAGCAGATTCACATCAAGGCGCGGAGCCCCGCCCTCCGGGAAGGCCACGCCGCGGACCTCCCCCGCGGGGATGCTGTCCGAAGCCGGGACGCCCCAGTCCATACGGCCTTTCCATGCCTCAAGAATCGCACTCGCCTGCCAGACGTCGAAACGCCACGGCGCGGACCGAAAGCGCGACAGGGCATCGCCGCCTAGATCAGCGGAAGCGCGCCGGATCGCAGAGGCCATCTGTGCCACGTCCCCTTACGGTTACAGGTTTTCAGCACAAGCTGCGTAAACGTGTTGATTCCGGCGTACAGCCCGAAGAACACGTCGAGGACCTCCGCGAGCAGGAACGCGCTGCCTCCGGTGAAGGCGTCCTCGTCGAGCGTGAGCGTCAGCCGGGTTCCCCTCGCCGCACAGCCCGGAGCGGAACGCAAGGGGCGAATGAGCGGCTTGGCACACAACCCGTTCACGCCGGCGATCTGGCGCTGCGCAAAAGCGTCGCGCGGAGGCGCGTACAGGCGGAGCAGCTCACGCAGGACATTGTCAGCATCCGGCCCGCTCAAAGAAAGCTGGTGGAGGCTGAGATGGGAAACGAGCTTCCACAGTTCGCCGCCGAACATGGGCGGATCGTGCTGTTGCGAAGGAGGGCCGCAGAAGCGGATAGCCGCCGTGGGCATGTCCGTATCCCGCGTCAGTTCGCCCTGACGCCAGCGCTCGGCGGCACGGTGGCGGTTCGTGCACAATACCCGCGCGGAAGCCACCCACGGCCGAGCCGTCTCCGGGCGGAACGCCGCTTCCTTGAAATGCAGAAACACGTCCGTCCCTATGCCGTCCAAAGATGGCTTCCTGCGCAGGAACCACATCAGGGACGGCGGCGCATCCCCTTCTCCTGAAAGAGAAAAATACGGCATGACCGAAGAACGTTTCCCTCCCTCCAGAGCGTCCACAGCGATCACGGAATGGACTTCCGTACTGTCCCGGTGCCGCAGATCCGGCACGAGCAGATGTCCCGAGCGCTCGTGATCCACCCGTATGGGTTCCGCCAGTCGCTCGAACAAGTTGACCACAGGTACGGCGCAGGTGCGGAACAATCTTGAGGAAACCGTTTTCGGCGGCGGCGCGTCCACGGGGAACAGGAGATCGAAGCCTGACAAATCCCCGAGTTCCCGCCGACGCTCCAGCCCTCCCACCTCCCAGAACAGCAGGTGTTCGGGATAGGCAAAATACTCCTGCAGCAACTGGTATCCGGGCAGAGCGTAGGCGGATTCGGGGAACAGACGCCCGCCCGGCTCCAAGCCCGCATGACACAGGGCCTCCCGGCCAAGGGAGAGCGCCCTGGGCCTTGCGGCCCCGGCGTCGTCCGCGAGAAAGACATCCCTACACGCGCCGTGCACCCATTCGTGCATGGGAAAAGTCGCAAACCGATCACCGCCAAGGTGGAGAGATAACGAGGGCAATCCGAACTTCGCCAGCGAAAGCCCCGCGATACCCTCGATCCGCAGGCACAGGACACCGGGCACGCCCTGCGCCGCAGCGGGCATCCAAGACGCCGGAGGGATGATGGAAGCCCGTACAACCTTCGCGGGATGCAACGTCAGAGGCCGGGCCGTCCGCCAGCGCAGCACGCCGCCGCGCTCGTCACGGTTGTGGATCGACGTGTGCGCCGGAATGCCGAATCCGTCCGGCAGCCCGGCCACGCCCGCCGGATTGGGGATGAATTCCGCCACGCCCACGGACGGAATCGGGCAGACGAACTGCGGATAGAGCAGCCCGAGCAGGCTGTGCGAGACCAGCGGCAGCCGGGATTCCGCGTCCGCCCTCACCCGGGCGGCAAGCCATGCGAACGACTCCAGCAGCAGATTAACCAAAGGATCGGGCTGCGTATCGGACGCCAGCCCGAGCTGGCGCGCCATGCCGGGATTCCGCACGGCAAAGCGGACCGCGTCCTCACGCAAGGAACGCAATTCCTCCCGGTACAGCCCGGCGATGTCCTCAAAGGCGTGCATCAGCCCTCCGCGGCCGCTCCAGCGGAGAACACGCCTCCGTCGCATTGGAGCAAAAACGTCACCGGTTCCTCTTCGGACGCCGCATCCACCCGCAAATGCAGCCGACCGTCCTCAAGTCCAAGCGGGCTCACCCTTATCTTTTTCAGGCGCGGCTCGAAACGCTCCAGCGCAGCCGAAACGGCACGGGCCACCTCTCGCCCGTCCAGCGGGGCCGAACTCCAGTCCGCCAGGCCGTACCCCCTCACCAGATCCGCCGCATCCCCATTCCCACAGGGGGCACGGGTGTTGAGCAGTTCCTCGACGTCTTCCGCCACGGCCGACAGGTATTCGCTCCGGGACAATCCGCGCCCCGAAGCTTTCCCCGCGAGACGGGACAACAGCGGAATGCGCCTTTCCTCCTTCATTACGAAACCTTATTCGTCTTGAGATCGTGGCTGGCGGCAATGTTGCCGTCGGATCCGCCCTCTTCCTTCTGGCGGATATAGGTGTACTTGATGGTCGCGTAATTCAGCGCGATCTCCTCATACGGCAGATCCCCGCCGCCACGCAGGTTGTAAGAGGCCACCACCACGTTCTCCATCGTGATTTCAAGGAACTTGATCGCGGCGTCGTTGTCCATACGGCAACAGGTGAGCACCACGGAATCCATGACCTTGGCGCTCCACAGGGCCTTGCAGATATTGGGCGAGGAACTGTCGAGATATTTGGTCACGTTCATCATCGAATGGACGGCCTGCCCCGTGGTGGGGCCGGTACTGCTGCGGATCGGCGAGGTCGGCTGATGAAACCCGTTGGTGAAATTGATGAGTTCCATCTGCTTCTCAAAGCCGCTGATGGTCGATTCGCCCTCAATATCACCGAGCTTGAGAAAGGTATTCGTGGACATGGATTCTGCTCCTCAAGAGTTGTATGCTCCGGAGGCAAGGGCTGCCGCCCTCTTGCCCTCATCCGGAGAAATGGCTCGTGCCCGTGGAACTTCCGGTTTCCCTCCTGCCCGGCGTACAGGACGAATGGGATTCACAGACATTGGGCATTTGCGTTTTATGCCGCGGCAACGTCGCAGTGGAAGGCATTAAAGACGGAAATCATTTCCCCCTCCTTGAAATATCGCTCCAGTTCCGGCGTTCCCGTTCATGCGGAAGTCCGGGGCCGGTCCAAAGGGCGGTTTCAAAAAGGCCGGGCACCGGGCGAGCCTTCGAGCCGTACGGGTCGAGGGCACCACAGCTCACCCCCGGCGGGCAAAGGGATTTCGGCCCCTTGCCGCCGGAGGCGCATCGTTTTTTACACTGCGGGCGGTGGCAGTTCCGCCACAAGCCGGATACTTGCGGTCAGTTCCTCAAGCTGGAAATGCGGCCTCAGGAAGATCACACACTTGTACGCGCCCGGATTCCCGGGATCCTCGCTCACGTCCACACGGGCCTCACGTAGCGGATAGCGCGCCTTGATCTCGTCTCCGGCGTCGTCGGAGAGAAGGACATACTGGCTGATCCAGTTATTCAGATACCTTGACACGTTATCCGCCGTCATGAACGACCCCACCTTGTCCCGCATGTTCGCCTTGACGTAGTGCGCGAACCGCGATGCGTTCAGCAGATAGGGCAGCCGCGCCGAGATCCGGGCGTTGGCGTTGGCCGTGTCGGAAGTGTAAACCGGCGGCTTGTGGATCGTCTGGCCGCTGAAGAAAGCCGCCTTGTCCGAATTCTTGCGGTAAATCAGGGCGATGAAGCCGAGATCCGAAAGTTCCTTTTCACGGCGGTCGGTGATGCTCACCTCGGTGGGGCACAGCGCCACCGTCTCGCCGTTGGTCTGGCGGTACTTGTAGACATTGAGGTTTTCCACGGCCCCGCCGCCCTCATAGCCCCGGATCGCCGCCGTCCAGCCGTACTTGGCAAAGGCCGCCGTGATGCACGCGGCAAGGGCGAAAGCCGCGTTGCCCCAAAGGTAACGGTCTGGAGACGGCCCGGCGACATCCTCCTCATAAACGAAGGTTTCCACGGGATCGGTGTCGTTGCCATAGGGCAGACGCATCAGCAGATGCGGAAGGCAAAGGGTCACATAGCGGGCATCGTCCTTCTCGCGGAACGAACGCCATTCGATATAGTCCGCGCTCTGGAAAATCTTGTGCAGATCGCGGGGCAAGGGCAGATCGGTGAAGCTCTCCAGCCCGAAAAGCTGCGGCGACGCAGCGCTGAGCAGGGGGGTGTGCGCTGCGGCGGCTACTTCCGCCATCTTCTGGAGCACGCCGAGGTCCACCGCCGACAGGCCGTATTCGTGGACATGGAGCAGGCAACTGTAGGGCTCTCCGCCGAACGTGCCGTACTCCTCCTCATAAACCCGCTTGAACAGCAGGCTCTGGTCGAACTCCACGGCCCGTTCCAGATCCGTACGCAGTTCCTTAAAGGAGGCGTTGAACAGCCGCAGCTTGAGCCGATCGCTCGTCTCCGTGTTGAACACCAGATAATGAAGGCCACGCCAGACGGCTTCAAGCTTCTGGAATGCCTCGGCATGTAGAATGGCGTCGAGCTGGCACGCAAGGAGCTTGTCCTTGCAGGCCACCCGTTCCGTCAGCATCCCCAGCATACTCCCGCTTGCGGGCAGCGTGAACGGATTGTCTTCATGTTCGGCAAGGCACGCCTCCAAACGCGCATCGGCGACTTCCCGCTGGCGCTTGTCCTCATCCGGGTCTCCGGAATTGCGGACCATTGCGGCGGCGATGGCCTCGGTATCGGGCCTTTTCGCCGTCCAAGCCTCGTCCAGCTTCTCCTTGGCCTCTGACGCCGCCGTTTCGGCTCGCCGAACGTCTTCTTCAGCGGCCTTTTGTTTTTCTTGGTCCTCTCCGGCCTTGCTCACGGCATCACGGGCGGCGTCCACAGAAGCCAACGCCTCCTTGTACACCTTCCGCAACGCGTCCAATTCCGAGGCAGAGTCACCGGTAGGGAACAACATCTTCTGCAGGCTGGCCTGTAAAGCGTCGTTGCCGTCCAACTTGGCGGCAAGATCCTGCAACAGATTGCGGCGCTCGAAAAACGCTGCCAGCGCCTTGACGTTTTTCACCAAACGCTCGGGCCTGAAATCGTCCAGCTTCTCAAACCGCAGCGCACAGGAGAACGCCGCCTTCTCCGGCTCAACGCCTCCTTCCCGCCACGCCGCACTCGCGTCTTCGGCAATGAAGCGGTCCAGCCCGGAAAGCCTGAGCGCGGGGACAACGGTTTTCATGATGTCGTCAAAATTGTCCCGGTCGACGGCGGCAAAAGCACGCAGCTTGTAATCGGGCAGCGGCGGAAGCCCCAGATCTTCCCGGACGGTCCTGTCACCCGCGAGATCCGCCATAATGCCCATGACAAAGGGAAGTTCCTTCTTGACGATGGCATCGCCCACTTCCACGTCATAGGTAATCTGTACGCGCGGCGGGCGTACCCTGCCGAGCCGCTTCTGGATCGATTCTCCCATAGATACGCTCCTTGACGCTTTTTCGCGGCGTGGGCCGAAAAAAGGCTATTCTTTGGTCATTCCGAGCAATTTCTTGATGGAGGCAAGGTTTTCCCCCTGCCCCAGCAACTCGTCGAGCAGTTCCGCCAGCGTCATGCCGCCCCACGAGACGGCCCGTTTCACCAGCCACGGGGCGGGGCTGTGCGGCTCTGTGCGCATGAGGTAATCGGCGATGGCGGAAAGGGAGGCATACGCCTGTTCCCGCGAGGAGAACGATGGCGGTGGCGGCGAAGACAAAGAGGCGGGAGAGGAAGGTGGGGATACGGGGGGATCCGTCCCGGCGGAGGGATGCCACGCGAGCACCCGCGCGTCGATATGCTCCAGCCTGTCCCGCAAGGCATGAAAGCTTGGTGCCTGCCCGCCGCAAAGCGCGTCGGCGGCGCGGGCGAGTTCGTCCAGCGCCAGCAGCGCTTCACGCAACTGCCCGTGCAGGGAGGCATGGAAGGCCGGGGAAGTCTGTGCCCCGGCAAGATTCAGCATACGCCGGGCATCGCCAGCCACGCCGTTCTTGCCGTTGCCGTTCTGGATGCGCTCGCGGTGCTCCATCGCCATCCAGTCCGCATAAGTGGCGGCAGGGACATCCGGAGAGGCTTCCGTGATGGGCAGAGAGGCGGCCCGCTCGGCAAGGGTGGAGTCAAGCCATGCCAGCCGTGCCAGCCGTGCCTCCTGATCGCCTCCTTCCGGCTGCGGGTGCAGCCCGTCCCCAAAGCCGGAACACAATCCGGCGATCATCCTGAGCCCGCCCGGCAGGGAGGCAAAGCCATACCGCATCAGCGCGGCCTCGCAGGCCCATCCGGCAACCTGCATATCCTTGGAGCGCTCCCGGAGCACCCCGAGGGACAACGACAAGGCCTTATCCCAGTCTGCCCGCTTGAGTTCCCGTTCCCAGACCCCCTGCGGAAGGCCGGGGTCATCCTCCCGGCGCGCCTCTCTGATGGCGGCGCAAACGGGATCATGCGGCAATGCCGGACCGTACGGATCTTCGCCAAACGGATGCAGACATGACGCCCAGTCGACAAAATCTGACTTTGCTCTGGACATAATAAACCCTTCGTTATAAATTAGCTTCTAATATAAAGAAAAACATAGAGTCAACACTTTATTCCATTTTTGTCTTTCTCATAGCTATAACAGTATGATTCGATTCTTAAAATTCCATATTGCCGTCTTATTGGGCGTCATTGCGCTGTGCAGCGGCTGTTCCGCGCCGGAGCCCCCTCCTCCGACGCCGCCCGAAAGTGATGTGCCGTGGGTCTACGAACCCGACGCTGTGGTATTGCGTATCTCCGCCGACGAGCGGCTCAACGAGCATGAGGGCGAACCGTCCAGCCTGATGCTGTGCGTCTACGAACTGGCGACCCGAGAGGGAGTGGACAAAAGGCTCGCCAGCCCGGAGGGATTCGCCGAGCTGCTGGCCTGCGGGCGTTTCGACGATTCCGTGGTGACGAGCCGGAGGCTCTTTTCGGATCCCGGTCAGGCACAAAACCTTTCTCTGGACCGGGAAGAGGGCGTCCGCTGGATCGCGGTGATCGCCGGGTACTTCCACGGGACCCCCGCCCACAGCGCCCGGGTTGTCGCCGTGCCCGTACGGAAAATCGTCGAAGGCTGGGTGCCGTTCTTCAAAGACACCCGCCACGAACCTGGACAGACGATCATCCCCATACGCCTCGGCCCGGCGGAACTGATGGGAGGGGAACCCCCGCAGGCCCAATTGGGGCGGCAGTCCCTTTGAGCGCTGGCTGAACGTATGCCTCTGAAAGGACTCCGGCGAAGGGCCACCAGAAACCTGTGGGCCAAAGTTAGAGAGAGAGAGAGAGAGAGAGAGAGAGAGAGACGTTTTACCATCCGTTTTGATTGACGCGGGTTCCCGGGCATAGGACGGAGCAGAACCGCTCCGGGCATCCGAAGGCACCGCGCAAACCATATTGGGAAGGCCGACATGCAGCCTCAACGTCCGGTATACTGGTATTCGGGACAATTCCTCGAACCGCAGCACTTCCAGCAGGCTGATGCCTTTCATGCCTCGGAACGGGCGGCGCTGCTCCAGTCGGCGCAGCCGTGCTTCTGGGGCGTGGGCAACCTGGATGTGGACGAAGCGGCGCTTGCCGAGGGGCGGATTCTCGTCCGCAGCGGGATAATGCGTTTTCAGGATGGCACCGAGGTTGTAATCGCCGCCGTGCCGGAAGACGGCAACGCCATCCTGCCAAGCCGGAGTTTCCGCGAAGCATGGACGGACCCACATATACCGTTTACGGTGTTTGCCGGCCTCCCGCCGTTGAAACCCTATGGCAACGTCGCCGGGATTCCATCGTGCATGCGGGACGGAGGCAGGCTGATCGGATGCGATGCGGACACCTTGCCCGAAGCGCCGGGCCGTTATCTTTGCCCAAACAGCGATGACAGCATCGCTGATCGTTACGCCCTGCCCCTTGCCACGGAAAGCCGGAGGGACATGCCCGTGCGCACGCTCTATCTTTATCCCCGCCTCTTCTGGGAAAACGAAACCACCGACCGCCCGGATTGGCTGTTTCTGCCGTTGCTGCGCCTCACGGATGAAGGCTCCGGACCGCGCCCTGATCCCGCCTACGCGCCGCCTTCCCTCTATGTGGAGGCCAACCCCGTACTGCGCGGGCTCGCGCGCGGACTCGAAGCCCGGCTTGCCGCAGCCATACGCCGCCTTGAGCCAGCCCGACGGCGCGGACTCGACGAGCCCGCAACCTCCAGGCAGCTTCTGCTCGTGAACGCGGCACGGACGCTCTCCGAGCTGCGCCACGCGCTGGCATGGCCCGGAACCGCCCCCCGTGAGCTGTTCGGGCTGCTCCGGAACGGCTTTGCGGCGGCAGCGGCCTGCGTCGGGATTGCAACGGCGGACGCCATGCCGCCCTACCGCCATGACGACCCGGCTGAAAGTTTCCGCAGCCTCGACAGTCTGTTGCGGGAGATCCTGCGCGGTCTGTTCCCGGAAACGGCGGCGGTGGTCCGCTTCCGTGCGGACGGCGAATTCCTGCGCGCCGAACTCCCCGAAGGTTTGGGCCGGACACAGGCCCTACTCGTACTGCAAACCGGAGAAACCGTTTCCTCCTTGCTCAATGAGGGGCGCCTTGTGGCCGATGCTCCGGACACCCTCCCCGCCACGCTGGCCCAAGCCATCGCCGGAGTCCCGCTGTGCGAAATCCCCGCTCCGCCGGGCCTGCCGCAACGGGATGGCATCCACTATCTGGAACCCGACGCCCGTTCGGAGCGCTGGCAGGCGGCGCTGCGTTCCGGAGCCCTCGGCGTTGCCCTCTTCCCCCTGCGCGGCCCCGCTCTCCCCGGTCACCTTCGTCTGCTTTACTTGAGGAATTAAACCATGCTGCGCGACTGCTTCGGCCCGTGTTTCCGCCTGATGCTCCGTTTGCCGGATAGCCCGCCAACCGGAAAGACGGACGTGCGCCGGGAGGCGGAACGGCTGCTCGAAGGGGCCGAACGTCTTGCGCTGCGCGGGCGTGAAGCGGCGACAGTAGAAACGGCCCGGCGCATGGTCGAAGCGTGGATGGACGAAACCGCCCTTGGCATCGCATGGGAAGGCCGCACCGCCTGGCTGGGCAATCCTCTACAACGCCGCTGGAAGACGGGACGGCGCGGCGGAGACTGGTTTTTCGACGAAATCCGCCGCCTGTCTCCGCACAGGACCGAGGATGCCGAGCTGGCCGGGGTCGCCCTGCGTTGTCTCGGATTCGGATTTCGAGGACATTTTTATAACGATCCCAATGGGCTCGGCCACGAGCATCGGGCCCTTGCCGAGCGGTTCGGCTATACGGCGGTTCTGCATCCTTTCCCACCCGCTCCACATCTCCCAAGGGAAAACCGCCTGATCCGGTATGCCGGGCCTCTGCTGACGGGGCTTTTCGCCGTATTGCTGCTGATCTTTTGGGGCATATGGCAACATCGGCTGAACCGGGAGTATACCGAGAGCCCACAAGTTCCCGCCGTGAGTGCGGTACATCCCGCAAGCGATGGTCCGCGAACGACCGACGCGCGATCCGCCGTATCCCTTTCGCCGCGACCCAGCAGCATCATACAAGAAGGACGGAAGACTATCGGAACAGAGAAGCAACCGATTCCCGACGTATACGGAGAATTGCGGGATCGTCTGGCAGAGCAGACGCCGGCCCCCGCGTCGCATGACCCCGGACACCCCGGTACGAACAACCGTAGCACAACGCCGGGGAGGTCTTCATGAGTCCGTGGAAAGTCCTCGGCTGGCTGCTTGTGGCCTTGCTTTGTCTGTTGCTGACGGCGGGCGCGTACGGCTTGGCGTTCCTGTGGGGCTGGCCCCTCCCGTCCGTCTGGTGGCTGGCGGCCATTGCCGGAGCCGGGGCGGGCGTGGCGCTGATCCTTTTCCTGTTCCGCACAATGCGCGGCGGTACGCATGAACCCGCCGCTCCCGCTCCCCTGCCCGTGGAGCTGCCTTCGGATCGCCTTCCCCGCTGGCTCCTGCTCGACGGCGGGGGATTGTTTCCGCACCTGCCCGACATTTTGGAAAGCGCGGGCCGCCCGCTTCTTTCCGATGGCGCGGCGGGAAACACGGGATCTGTCGGATTATGGAGCACGGCGCACGCCCATTGGATCGCCGTTGATTTTGCCGCACCGCCCCTGTCCGGCGAACATGGCGGTGACGGTGGTGAAGGCAACACGCCCGACAAGGCTCCTCCCCTTCCAATGTGGGATCAACTTCTCGACGACAAGGCCGTGCGCCGTTGGCTGTCTCCGCCTGCGGGAGTCGTCCTGTGCATCGGCGCGGAGAGCCTCTCCGGGCACGGGGACGATACCGCCGCCTTCATGCGCCAGCGGTTGCTGACCGTCCGGAATCGGCTTGGCAACGCGCCCGTGTGCCTTCTCGTCACCGGGCTTGAACAAGCGCCCGGCCTGTCGCGCCTCGCACGGCATTTTACGGCAGAAATCAGCATCGGGCGCAATGCGCTGCACGCGCCACTCGGATGGTTCATGCCCGTCCGCAGACCGTGGACGCCCATGCCCCGATGGGCCGCTGACGGCGTACGGGAAGGCATGAACGGCCTCACCGCCGCGTTGGACAGCCTTGTCCGATGTTCCGAATCCGGAATCCCCGCACCGGGTGGTCCCGCATTCCTTCTCAAAGGAGCCCTCCGCCACCTTGTCTCTCCGTTAGCCTCGTTCGCGGCGGCCCTCGGGGACGGGCTCGGCGGCATTTTCTGGGCCGCATTGCCTCCCGCGTCCTCTGCCTTTCAACAGGCTACGCGCCTTTCTCCGGTTATAAAGGATGTCTCCCCTCCCGCTCTCCGTTCCTCGGCATCCGTACCCTTTTCGGTTCCCGGCGGCGTACCTCTTGCCGCTTCTCTGGCCAGCCAGCCCTCCGCGACCGTTCCATCCGGCTCCCGGTTCACGTCCTCATCCGGGATTGCGGCACATCCCCTGTTCGTACGGGATCTCTTCCTCGAAACATTGCCAGCCTCCCGAGCCCTTCCAGCCACCGGACGGCGGGTACGGCAGCGGGCCGTCTGCTGGACCGCCGCAATCCTCTTTGCCGTCACCGCCGGGGTTGCGCTGTACCGTGGCGGGGAACGTTCCCAAACCCTTCTGCCGGACATGATCCGGTTTGAGGAACACCTTCCCCGAGCCGCTTCCATAGCGGAACTCGACGGCCTGATCGCCGAGTTCCACAAACTGGAACGCGGCTGTTCCGGGACCGTCCGGATCTACGGCGCCCCCAAAGAACGGCTCGAACGGCTCCGCGCCGCACTCAGCGAACGCCTCACCGCATCCCTGCCGGAATCCGGTGATACCGACCGCTGGATCAACGATCTCATGATCTGGGCGGCGGCCCGGCCCGGCGTGGAGACGCTCCGGTTCCGTGCCCCGGACGGAACCGTCCTTGCCAGCGTCGATGGCGCCGCGACAGCCGCGGGCCGGAAGGCGGCGGCCCGGTTCCTCGACAACGTGTCCGCATTCGCCTCCCAATCAAACATCTTGCCAGAGCAGGATACGCCGCAGCACACCGGGGCCTCGGACTCGATCACGGAGCGCGTGGAAGCGCTGCGTCTGCGTTACCGCGCCTCGACATTCGCGGCATGGTATGCGGCGGGACAATGCCTGCTGGACGCCGTGCAAGCACCGGGCATAGAGCCCCGGACGCTGCTGCCGACGCGCCATGTCCCACTGACGCCGCGCGATCTGCTTGGTCCGAACGATCCCTGCTCCGCCTTCCTTGCCGCAGCCGAACGCGAACTGCGTTCCGCCGAGGGCCCGTTGCCCGTATGGGTAGCCTCATTGCGGGATATGCGCTTTGTCCGGCTGCTTACGCGGCTGCCCGGAAGCGGAACCCCGCTGTCCGAAACGGCGGAACTCCTCGGGGAGCCTTCCGAAGGCGCCCGCCAAACACTCGGCAATTTGGAAACACTGTTCCGGGCCCGCACCGCGTGGACGGACTACCGCAGCGCCCTTGCCGCACTGTCCGCCGAAACGGGAACCTCCGACGGCCTCGTACGGCTGGCGCGCTCCTTATACGGCGGGGAACTGAACGGCGCCCTCCGGGCCGCCGACGACACATGGCAAGGGCTGGCCGCCGCCCTCGAAGCACGAAACCCGGACCTGCGAAACGATCCGCTGCCCCTCTCGCTCATACGCGCACCGTTGCTGTTCGCCGCCGGAACCGCCACAGCCGAAGCCGCCCGCAATCTTCAGCAGCGCTGGTCAACCGAAGTGGTCGGCCCTGTGGAAGGGTTACAGGACGAAGCGCTCCAACAGGCCCTCATCGGCGAGGGCGGTCTCCTGTGGACATTCGTGGCGGACGCGGCGCAACCTTTCCTGCGCCCCGCAGCCTCGGGATATGCGCCGGCCTCAGCCCTCGGGATGCGCTTTCCCCTTTCCCCGGCTTTCCTCAGTCTGCTTTCCGAAACGCCGCAACACATCGCGGTCTATCCGGCATCCTATCCTGTGCGGGTGGGGTTTTCACCAGTCACGGTCAACCCAAAAGCACGGGCCTATCCCCGCGGCCTGTCCTTGCGCATGGATTGCGGCGGCGAACCTCTCCGGGCGGATGCCTACAATTACCAAGGAACCGCCCTATTCGACTGGTCGCCGGAACAATGCGGCAACCTGACATTGGCGATCCTGTTTGACGGCTTCACGGCGGAGAAGGTCTATGACAGCCCGCTTGGATTTGCGCGCTTCGCGGATCAGGCAGCCGCCGGAATCATGGAATTTACGCCAAGCGATTTTCCTACTGTCCAGCAACAACTGGAAAATCTTGGCATCACCCGGTTACGGACACGTTTCCGCATCGAAGGCGGCGAAGCCGTACGCGAACGGCTTCATGCGTTGCCTTCCGCTTTGATACGCAGTATACTGCATATAGAAAAATAAGTGCCCCATACAGAGCCATACCGACTACAACCTTCCCTGCCACAGCTCAGCCGCTGAACAAAATAGCGCGGGTACGCTTTGACACGGCAGAGAAACATTGATGAAGAGTTTCCACATCCCGCTCAGATAACGCCGCCATTTCCAAAACAGAACAGCAAACAAAAAGGCCGGAGAACTGCTTCTCCGGCCTTTCCTTCTTTGCATAAGGAAGCTTTCCAGAGGCCATTCATAAATCGTCCATTGGATGATTGATGAGGATTCGTTCGCCGAAAAATGAAATTTTCAGCTCATTTCCGAATGGCTTCTACTCAATTATTCCAGCACGGTTCCGTTCCGGCCTTGCTGCTTGACCTGATAGAGGGCCTTGTCCGCCTTGCTGTAGAGATCCGCAAGCGAGGATGGGCCGTTTCCGAAGGCGCCGCCAATGCTCAGGGTCACGGACAAAGGCTCTTCTCCCGCACGGCAATCAAGCAACCGGGCGCGCAGGGCATCCAACCTTTCACGCACGATTTCGCGTGATCTGACGCCTCGAAGAAAAATCACAAACTCGTCCCCACCCCAACGGCAGAGCACATCGCCGGACCGGAAGGATTTCCGCATGGAACTGCCCATGTATTGCAGGACCGAGTCCCCCGCGAGGTGCCCGAAGCGATCGTTTACGCTTTTGAAATAATCGATGTCGAGCAACAGAAAACAATAGCTGGAGGAAGCCCCCACCAAGTCCAAATGCTCGGAAATGAGCTTTTCCGCCGCAGCCCGGTTGAGCAACCCGGTAAGCTTGTCGTGGCGGCTGGTGAGCATGAGCTGGCGGTTCGCTTCCTCGATCTTGCGGATGGAGGTCATGTCCTGTGCGAAGAGCAGCACGTATTCGCCCCGTAGATCAAGAGTATCCTTGACCAGGGTGCTCCTGATGAGCAGCTCGTGCCGGCCGTCCTCATAGATGACATTGCAGAACATGGAGACGGTCCCGCCACCGTTCTCCTTGATACGCGCCACCAGGTTATCAAGGGCAAAATACTGTATGTAGTTTTCCCGCTCCTCCGGGACGACCACATTTTCCGCAAACCAGAGAATCTGTTCCTTAAAGGTCTGCTGCGGCAGCATCTCCCCGTTGCCCGCGCCGATGACGGTTGTGCTCATGCCTGTCCGAACATCCACAGTCATGAAATTCTCGCACAGGTTGGACACAATGAAATTGATGCAGCTGTTCTTGAGCGCAAGGATGTTGGCGTCGCGGATTTGTTCCATCACCTCATCGGTTTCATCCCGCAACGCCGCAAGAATATATTTTTCGTCACCCGGCAGAAATTTGAGGTTCCGGCACAGACAAATCCCGTCGTCGCGCCGGATGCGGTACTGGACAACGGCTTTCTCCACCGAATCGACCAGCTTCAAAATGCGATCACGCTCCGTATGGCGCCGGAAGAACTCGCGCTCCTCTGGCAATACGTACTTTGCAAGAATCTCCATGCCCTCTTCGTACGTCCCTTTGGAGGGGACCACATTGAACAATTTCTTACTCAGCACGAGCGTATGGTACTGCCCATTCTCACGATTGAAAACGAAGACGGCATCGTAATCGCGGAGCAACAGGGACTTGGAAAAATCTTCCATAAAAAAAACACCTTGCCCGGCAACCTCAACCAAACATTTTCGGCGGGACACAACCGGGCGCAAATGGGGAAATATGCCTCCCTCCATCCCAGAGTTCCAGCCTGACGTCAAGGGATAACGCACCGAGAGAGAGAGAGAGAGAGAGAGAGAGAGAGAGAGAGAAGCTCAGCTTTTTTAATCCATTAGAGGGTATTAAATATTTGTTTTTACGATACCGTGTGATCATGCGGAAATGGGTTTGTAAAAGATCTGTCTCTTATACACATCTGACGCTGCCG
>OWIW01000600.1_pt1 | contig 24684 bp, 21 predicted proteins | sample 2433821 | NCBI WGS metagenome assembly OWIW01 (sample SAMN05065751, study PRJEB22554) | human gut metagenome | biome: ENVO:2100002; feature: ENVO:00000062; material: ENVO:00002003 | host: Homo sapiens | place: USA | reverse complement strand
AGATTAGCGAGTGTCTCGTGGGCTCGGAGATGTGTATAAGAGACAGATATTGATGTGTAATTATTTCAAATAATGGAGTACATACCATTGTGTAAAGTATATGGAGTTCATCATCTTTTAACTCATTTACTGCAATACCTTTTTCTTTAAGAACTGCAATGAGCTTTTTTGCTCCTTGAACTTCAAGATTTACCAAATCATTACGAATTGATTCAAACTCCGTACCCTGAGAACAATTAAACAAAAGATTAAACACGGAAGCATTTTGATAGATAAATCCTAACAATTCCTCATTGCTATTACCGGATTTCTTTTCAAAGCCTTCCAACCCATTTAATTTGATTTCTTTTATTGCTTGATTTGTTAACTCTCTATTTCTTTTATATAAATGTTCAAGTGTGGGATTTACGATAGCTCTAAAAATATCTTCCTTCGATTCAAAGTGCTTATATATTGCACCGGGGGTGACACCGGCGTTTTTAGCAATAGTTCGTACAGAAGCTTGTTCAAACCCATATTTCTTAAACTCGACACTTGCACTTTGCAATATTCTTTTAATTGTAGCTTCTTTATTTCTCACTCATATACACTCCATTTAAGATAACATCGTTTACTATAAGTTAACATATACTAACTATCTCTGTCAAGATGCAATTTTTTTTGCATTCTTTGGCAAAAATGAATTTCCGTTGTTGTAGAGATTAAGGGATAAGTAGAACAGCAAGCATAGGAAAGGGGTACCCTTTCCGTAAAAAATCTCTATTTTCCGCAGTTCCGGCGATAGAGATTTTGCTTGCTGGGAAGTGTCCCAAACCCTCTATGAACGCAGAAAGGAAATTCACCGATGAATAATAGGAAAAGAAATGTGCAAATTAAGTTTCGTGTTACAGAAAAAGAACGCAGCTTGATTGAAGAAAAAATGAAACAGGTGCCTACAAGCAACATGGAAGCGTACCTTCGGAAAATGGCGATAGACGGATATATCATTCAGGTCGATCACAGCGATATAAAGAAAATGACAGCGGAGCTTCAAAAAATCGGGGTCAACATCAATCAGATTGCAAAAAGAGCGAACGCGACAGGAAATGTGTATCAGGAAGATATAGAAGAAATCAAAGGAGCATTAAAAGAGATATGGCGGTTACAAAGATTAAGCCTATTAAAAGCACACTGAAAAAAGCCCTTGAATATATCCAAAACCCCGATAAAACTGATGACAAAATGCTCGTATCATCTTTCGGTTGTAGCTATGAAACCGCAGATATAGAATTTGCCTTCACACTTTCACAGGCACTCGATAAGGGAAACAATTTAGCCCATCATCTCATACAGTCCTTTGAGCCGGGAGAGGTCAGCTTTGAAAAAGCCCATGAGATTGGAAAGCAGCTTGCGGACGCCGTAACAAAAGGACAACATGAATATGTCCTAACCACCCATATTGATAAAGGGCACGTCCATAATCACATTATTTTTTGTGCCGTTAATTTCGTGGATTATCACAAATATAATTCCAACAAAAGAAGCTATTACGGGATCAGAAATATCAGCGACCGTTTATGCTATGAAAACGGATTGTCGGTTATCACTCCGGAAAAAGGACGAAAAGGAAAAAGCTATATTGAGTACCAGACAGCAAAGAAAGGTACAAGCTGGAAAGGAAAACTGAAAGAAGCGGTTGATCTTCTGATTCCTCAGGTAAAGGATTTTGAAGATCTTTTAGAGAAGCTTCAAGCTTCCGGTTATGAAATCAAACATGGGAAATATACATCCTGCCGCGCACCCGGACAGGAGCGGTTTACAAGACTGAAAATCCTCGGGTCTGATTATACGGAAGAAGCAATCAAAAAACGCATTGCCGGAACAAAGAGCCGCATCGGAAAGAAATTGACGCAGGAGAATGGAATATCCCTACTGATTGATATTGAAAATAATATCAAAGCACAACAATCGGCAGGCTATGAGCATTGGGCGAAAATATATAATCTGAAACAGGCTGCAAAGACAATGAATTTCCTTACGGAAAATAACATTAAGCAGTATGAGGATTTAATCAGTCGAATAGATGAAATCGTCCTCGACAGCGAACAGACGGCAACTAACTTGAAGCAGGCGGAAAAGAAGCTGTCCGATATGGCTGTTCTGATAAAAAATATCTCAACCTATCAAAAGACAAAGGATATTTACAGAGGATATATCAAGGCAAAGAATAAGGAAGCATACAAGCATAAGCATGAAAGCAGCCTGATTCTTTATGAAGCTGCGACAAAGGCGTTAAAGGATGCAGGCATTAAAAAGCTTCCGAATCTTACCACTTTGCAGAAAGAATATTCTGATCTGCAAAAGAAGAAAGATGCCATATATTCCGACTATGGAAAATTAAAAAAGAAAGTCAAGGAATATCAGAAGATCAAACAGAATGTTGATACGATTTTACAAAGAGAAAATACAGGCAAGGAGCATAAAAAGAACCTTGAATAATTCCTCTTTTGGATGATGGGTAAAATTCATGGTATGATATGACTAACTAAAGAAACGGGAAATACACAATATTGAGGACAGAAAACAGTTCCCGGAAGAAAAGGAGCTGATAGAATAACGCACAGAGAAATATGGAAAGATTTTTTTAATAAAGTAATAGTGCCTGTTCTGCTGACAGCATTTCTCTTTTATTGGGGAAAAAGCATCTTTACGCAAAACGGAGAAACAAACTATTTTTATGTATGGCTGTTTTGCGGCGTTCCTTTCGGTATCAGAAGAATGTTTCTGTGGCTGATTCCGATAAACCATGACTTTACTGCAACGGTGGGAATATTTGCTGTCAATATCATAGCCGGCGGACTGATCGGCTGTATTGTGATTATCTGGCAGCTTCTCGTTGCGGCATGGTATATTCCACTTACGATATACAGGCTTGTAAAAGAATAACGGAATTTCAGACATAAAAAAACAGCGGACGCAGCGGCCACAAATACATGGCTGCCGTGTCCGTTTTTCTCTTGAAATTGTTCCTTGCGTTACGCAGTTAAACCCTATTTTTAAGGATTTGAGGTTAAATCCCTGCCATAAGCTGAAATGCTTCTAAAAAGTAAGGTTATACAAGGCATTTGCACCCTCTATTTCGTAACAAGGCTTCGCTTTTTTCTCATACGCTCTGCCGCTTGCTTTCTTGTGATTTTCTTTCTGCAATCAGGGCAATATTTCGCATTGTTGGATTTTGACGCGAATGGCGCTCCGCATACGGTGCAGCGGCGTTTTTCCTCCGGTGCGTAAAGCTCTGCAAAAAGCTCTCTGTCAAGAGGAAGCACGGCATCGGAAAACCACCTGCAAAGAAGCGAACAGGATATAAGCTGCGGACAGGGGCAGGCTTCTCCATCATCAAGTAAAATGCAGTTTCCGTTATCAAAGTTACAGCACTCTTTTTTTACAAGGCGATTGACACGCTTTACCTGCTTCGATGAAAGCGGTTTTGATTTTCTCATATTTCATCGGCGGAATCAATGGAAAGCGCGGCAAATTCCTGATCGGACAGGCTGTTTACCTTTTTGACCGTGCGCTTTGCAAGTTCCCGCATATCAGGATCCATAAAGGAAAGTGCAAATGCAATCTTCTCCGTTACTTCCTCCTTGGTTTCGCCTCTGTAAATGCTTAACAAATTCATTTCTTCAACTGTAAAAGGATTCATGCTATACCTCCAATTCATGATTTTTTATTTTCGTGTTATGTTTTTTCTGTTCAGACTGTTTCTTTGCTTCCTTTAGCTGCTCCCTGATAGACGGCTTTTTCTCCGGTTCAGAAGTGTTGCGATTTTCCACCTTAACCGCCTTTGCAAGCTCGGTAAGGGAAATAGCTTCTCCCGCCTTTATCTTTTGTTCAAGCTCACTTACGGTAGGCGCATTCGGAGTATTGTTGATAATCCCGTCAAAATTATTGTCGTTTTGCTCTACTATATCCTCCACATGCTTTAAGTAATTTTGCGGTTTCAGAAATTCCGGTGCATCCTTGTAACCGAAACGGTCAACATAGTGAGCGCTGTCCTTTCCGTCCTTATGAAGCACGACCACATCGGAAACGGAAAGGCTATGTCCGTAAAAATCCTTTGGATGATCAATATTAAAGCGGGTGTAAATATCTTCAAGAGAAAGTCCTTTTGTAAGCTCCGCCTCATAAACCTTGACATAATGATCCGGATTAAGTGTCTGCCTCGATTCTTTTAAGCGGTCGTAGGATTCAAATTGAAGCTCTCTTGTATTTTCGCCTCTCTTTAGCTGATAGATCTGAAAGGTATCTTTTTCAGCAACTTCCTCCTGTGCCTTATAGATATATTCCGGCTGTGCTTCTTTTCTTTCTTCCTTTCTGAAATTTCTTTGAAGCTCTATTACGCGTTCTCCCGAAAGGGGCTTTATGCTGCTGACAGCATCCGCCGCATAGATTGCATTGGAATTAAGCTGTCTTTGCCACGCAGAAGCTTTCGGCGACCAACGAAAGCCGTTTGCCTTTAATTCATCTCTGATTTTGCCATCCGGTTTATCATCAAAGAAAAGCTGCAGGCGATTATCCTTTACATTTATTTCGGCTTTTCCTCCTGCAAACTCCCAGCCTGTGTAAAGCTTATCCTTATTTACGGAAAGGCTTTGAATACGCTCTTTAATTCTCCTTATTTCCGCATTGTTATTGGAAAGTGCCCATGACGGATAGGGCTTGTCCTGAATGCCTCTGATTTCCATTCTTGTCTTTAGCTTTTCGATTGCCTTACCATCAAGCTCCGGGCAGCCTTCAAGGCTTTTATGCTTTCGGTAGTAGGCATTTACCGCCTTCATGGTTTCCTGTGCCTTTGTCAGCTTCTCAAGCTTTGCAGTTAATTTCTTTACGGCATCCGGATCGTCTGCACTGATTCCGCCCATCCCGGTGCTTCTGATTTTTTCAAGAAGCCCTTGAATTTCTTTCCATTCTCCGTAGTTTTTATCACGGGCGGCGTTTTGTTTTTCCTTTTTTCGCGTAGGGAAGTTGGAACCTCCCGCAATCAGTACAGAGGGAACGCGGGAATCAATGGCAAAACCGTTATTCATATTTACCGCAAGTTTTTTAGAGTAGGTATCAAGCAGGGCATCGATTTTTTCGTGAAAGGACGGGTCAACTCTCTTTTTCTGATTTTCAGCAATTTCCGCCGCCTGATCCACAAGGCTTTTGTATTCAAGGGTTGCGCTTCCCGGCGTATAGTCCGAAAAGCTGTTCATTTCCTTTGCCCTTTTTGCTGCAGCTTCATTGATGGGATAATACTTTACCTGCACGCTTACATCCTTTTCCTGTGAAGCTTCTTCCTGCATTTTCTCAAAATCATCTATGAGGATTTCTTCTAATCCTTGACCTGAAAGCTCGTGCATTTTTAATATTTCATCACGGGCTTTTTCGATGGAGATTTCCGGATTATCAAGCTGTCCGCCGTCAAGGTCTGTAAAGTCCGGCTGATACAGAGTATAGTCATATCCTGTTTTGCAGGTCTGAATATATAGATAGTTTCCACTTTCAAGCAGGTAAGCCGCTTCCTGTTTTTCTTCCTGTAAAGGCGATTTCATTTCTTTTTCTGAAAGCTCATTTTCTCTTTCCCTTTGAAGCTCCTTAAAATGTCCGTCTATGCTGTCAATCAGCTCCGATGCGGCAAGGCGGATGGCTTCAAGAGAGCCTTTTAATTCGGACAATTCCTTTCCGCTGCTCCAGCCTGCAACATATCCGAAAGAATAGTCGGAAGTATCAAGTCCGTAGTGCCGGCATACGGTATAGGCGACGCTTTCCGCCTCAACCTCACGAGTACGCTGGTTCGGGTGATTTTCTTTTTCTTCTTTCGGTGCATTCAGGTCGATGTCATGCAGCTTCGCATGGGCGATTTCGTGAATAGCGGTCTTTAGCGTTTGCAGCTCGCTCATGTTATCGTCAATAGCAATTCTTTTTTCTGCAAGGTGATAGTAACCGTGGGCGCTTCCCTCGATATGCTCAAGGGCAATCGGAACAGGGGATGCCTTTTTCAGTGCCGTAAAGAAGTCCTCATACTGCGACACATCGCCGGTCAGCTCATTTACTCCGATAGAGGGAAGCTCTTTTCCTTCCGTCTGCGATACATCAAAGACAGATACCACCTTGTAGGCCGGGATGGTGATTTCCCTTTCTTCGGTAACTGCCTTTCCGTCCGCTCCCATAACAGGCATATTGGTTTTCGGATCAAGCTTTTCCATTTCCTGCTTTACCTTAAAGGGCGCAGGAGCGATAATGCGGATTCCTTTTTCTCCTTTTTTGACCGTTCTTCCGTGGCTGTTTTTCCATGCACTAAAGCCTGCAATCAGAGAAGCGTCGGGCTTTTGCAGAGCAATCAGCATGGTATTATTAAAGCTGTAATGATGAAACTTTGATATGACGCGAAGATACTCCTTGTACCTTTCGCTTTCAAAAACTTCTAAAATCCCTTGCTCCAAACGATCCGTGATTTCCTTTAGCCTGTCCTTTTGATTTTCAGAGGTCAGGACAATGGGCGTAACCTCTTTTATTTCTTCCGTTTGTTTCATATATGGCATGGCTTTTTCTCCTTCCTGTGAAATTAAATCAGATAGTGGTTGCTCCCACCGATCACCAAAACCGCGAATTATTGTCCGGCTGTTTGCACCGTTTGCGGAGAACATTTCCAGCGTGGAAAATCCGTGATTAAAGCGATCAATATTGTGCGTATTGATAGGCGGTGCAAAATGTATTACGCCGTCCTTGTAGCCTTTTCCTGTACCTATCCAGCCTCGAATGAAGTTGTCAAAGGGAGCTTTTGCACCGGCTTTTCCGTGTTCTTCTGCGTGGCTTACAATAAGATCGTTTCCTTTATACTGTTCTCCTATAATGAGCTCGCAGGAATCAGGCGAATACATAAAACGACGGTTTTCAATTTCCTGCATATCAAAGGAAACTGTATTTGTGTCAATCATGAGCAGGCGGTTTTCAAGTGTAATTTTTTGCATTAAATCGGCAAGCCTCCTTTCTCCAAATAACTAAGGGTCTGGGACTATCCCAGCAAGCAAAAATCTCCGCCGCCGCAACTGCGGAAAACGGAGATTTTTCACGGAAAGGGTACCCCTTTCCTATGCTTGCTATTCTTCTTTTTTCTTCCTCTCTATCTCAATACGGTAGTTCACATACTTATCTTTGGTATCACAAAGAACCACATTTCCGTCATAGGTTTTGCCTGTTTTGTTAGAGTAGATGCCCTTTACCTTTACTTTTTTATCTTTGAGTAGCACAGATGCTATCTTTGGTGTAAAGGTGATTTTTCTATCCTCAAAGAAGCGGTCATTCTTCCACATGGAAAAGTTGCAATCTCTGTTACTACAATAATAGTTTTTCTTTCCCTCATAAACGGGATTTTGACAGCGCGGGCATAAGCCGATTACGGTTTTTTCCTGCTTGAAAAGTTCTGCTTTCACTTTTTCAGCGTCCGCATTTTTTATAAGCTCTTTTGTAAGTGCTTCAATCTTTTTCATAAAGCTGTCCGCATCCGCTTCTCCTTTTGCAATCCTTGAAAGCTCGTTTTCCCACTCGGCTGTAAGAAGCGGAGAGGTAAGCGTTTCGGGAAGCACGGAGATAAGGTTCATTCCGTCTTTTGTCGGGATAAGCTGTTTTCCTTTTCTGGTAACAAAGCCTGCTTTGATGATTTTTTCAATGATCGCGGAACGGGTTGCAGGAGTACCTAAGCCTTTACGCTCTGCATCCTCTGTGGTTTCCTTATTTCCCGCACGCTCCATAGAAGATAGAAGCGTGCTTTCCGTGTATGCCTTTGGGGGAAGCGTATCATGCTCCGTAACCTTGATTGGGAAGCTGTCAAAGCTTTCTCCATCACAAAATGCCGGAAGTTCTTTTTCGTTTTCTTTATCCGGTTTTTCTTTCAGGCTCATCAGAAAGAGAGCCTCAATTTCTTTCCAGTCGGAAGATAGAACCGTCTTTCCTTTTGCTGTAAAGGTATGATCCTCGCAGTTAAATACCGCTGTAACCGTTTCATAAATATGGGAAGCAGCAGAAGCCATAAGAAGCCTTGCGCCTGCAAGAAAGAGAATGTTTCGCTCACTTTCGGGAAGCAGGGAAAGTTCCGTTTTTTGAAATTCCATGGTAGGAATCACGGCATGGTGATCCGATACCTTTTTGCTGTTAAGAAGCCTTGTAATCTCCGGTGTAAATTCTATGCTTTGCATAAAGGAAAGCTTTGAAAGAAGCATGATAATAACCTTATCCGCCGTTTCTTTCATATCGTCCGTCAGGTAATTGCTGTCCGTTCTCGGATAGGTTAAAAGCTTCTTTTCATAAAGGCTCTGCGCAAGGTCAAGGGTCTGCTTTGCGGTGTACCCGAAAATGCGGTTTGCTTCCTTTTGAAGTGCGGTAAGATCAAAGAGCTTCGGCGGCAGCGCTTCTTTTTTTTCAGAGGTAATAGAAGTGCAGACTGCCGTTTTTCCTTTGCAGGATGTTGCTATTTTTTCTGCCGCTTCCTTACTTGAAAATCTATCGCTTACAGCTTCCGTACCGTCTAAAACAAGGTGCACATGGTAATACTTTTCTTTCTTGAAATTGGTAATCGCATCGCTTCGATCCGCAAGTATTTTTAAGGTCGGGCTCTGCACCCGTCCTACATTCAAGGTATGGTTATATAAAAGGGAAAAGAGGCGGGTTGCATTGATTCCGACAATCCAGTCCGCTTTTGCTCTGCACAGGGCGGACTGATAAAGGCTGTCATAGTCCGCTCCGTCTTTCAGGTTTTCAAAGCCTTTTCGGATTGCGCTTTCTTCCATTGAGGAAATCCACAGCCTTTTTACAGGCTTCTTGCAGCCTGTTTTTTCCATAACAAAACGGAAAATGAGTTCTCCCTCGCGTCCGGCATCGCAACTGTTTATAACCTCGGTAACATCCTTTCTAAAAAGAAGTGCCTTTAGAATAGAAAATTGCTTTTCCTTATCCTTTGATACGGTAAGCTGCCATGTTTCAGGCAGGATGGGTAAGGCTTCAAGGCTCCACTTTTCATAGCACTTTCCGTAACAGGACGGCGCGGAAAGCTCTGCAAGGTGTCCGATGCACCAAGACACAAGAAAGTCCTCGCTTTCCATATATCCGTCTTTTTTCGTTTCGATTCCAAGTGCGGAAGAGATTGTCATTCCGACACTCGGCTTTTCACATATAATTAACTGCATAAAATACCTCCTTCGTGGTATAATGAAAAGATATATTGTAATAGGTGGTGATGAAATGGGAGTTAGAATCACTGGCATTGATACACCTTTAGGTGGCATATCGTGGGAATATACCGAAGCAGAAAAAAATAGTATTCAAGAAATCTTTTTCTTTCTTGAATCTAAAAGATTGTTAGTAAATCCCATTGAAATGGAAGTTAAATCATGGTGTGAACAGTCTGCTCTTGAAATTAAAAACAGAATTGTTTTCATTCTTGCAAAGAACCAGTTTTCCGATGATACAAAAAATTCTTTATGCACAATGATAACTGCGTGTAACGACTTTTTAGATGATGTAAGCAAAGTGGATCTAACAGGAATTATCTACAAAAACCACAATGGTGATTGGGAAAATGCTACTTTTTCTTCATCAATGAAAAAATTTAGAAAAGTTTTCCGTGATAACATCAATGCACTTTCATTGAGATATGATTTAACTTTCCACAAAACAATTCCAGAAGAATATTAGAAATCAAGACTATTGTTTTATAAGCAATGGTCTTTTTCTTTTATTTTCCTGATACAGTACCCGATGCATGGGGATTTTCCCCTGTAAGGACAGCCCTCACATTTTGAGGAAAAAGAAGCAGGCGGCTCTTTTTCGGGTCGCCCGCATTTCGGTTTTTCCGTCATAAGTCGTTCATAGATACTGTCTGTAAACCACGTCATACTGTTTCATCCGGCTCTGCTTCTTCTAAAGCTTCCTCGCCGTCCTCGTTATCTTCATCCGTGAACTCGTCCTCATAGTCCTCAAAGTCAAATTCGTCAAGCTCTGTCGCACCCTTTACATTCTGCTTCGGCTTTATAATCTTGAAATAGTAGAAGGCGCCGCCTGCAAGTCCAAGAATTAAGATGAGGGATAAGGCGATCATTCCGGCAGGGTTCTTTTTCTCCGTTTTTTCTTCCGGCTTTTCTTTTTCCGCCTCCGGCTCTTTCTTCTCCTCTTCTTTTGGAAGCTCCGGCTTTGCACTCAGGCTGTCCTTTTCATCAATAATGGAAAGCAGGTCTTTTTCATCCACCTGATTTAAGAAATGAACCGTGTTTTCTCCCTGCGCCGCATGGTCGATTACGATATAGAAATAGTTGCCACCTCTGCTTTTTACAATGATAAATTCCTTATCCTTTGCGGCATCTCCCTTGACATTATCCACAAGACTCATGTTGCCGTCAGGAGTAAGGGGCGTTTTTTCTTCTTTCTTTTCCTCTGTTTTTACATTGCTGTCATTGGTAGCTTCACCGCCGCCGTTTGCATAAGCGGGAATAGAAAAGCCGCCCATAAGGATCAGGGCGGCAAAGAGAGCTGTCGTTATTCTCATCAAAATTTTATTCTTCATTTTCTATATCCTCCATAAACTCATTTTCATCTGCTGGTGCATCAGGGATCACGCCCTTTGCCAAAAATACGGAAAGCTCGGCAGGGGTCATGTGAAGCGACCTTACCATCTGCACGATTTCAAGGTTTTCCGCCTCCGTTTTCTGCATTTCAAGCTCTTTTAGCTTGCCTTGCTGCTCCGTGATTTTCTCACGGGTCTTTTGAATTTCCTTTTCGATTTTCAGGACTTTCTTGTTTGTCATAAATGTTTTTCTCCTTTCATTTTTGCTTAATCCCAGTTCATAAGGCCGTAGCCTTTGATATAGCCGGAATTTAAGTCATAGCTCTTTATTTTGCAGGCATCACCCGAATTTCCCTCAACGGTATAAACACGGCTTCCGTCCGTTCCGATAACAATTCCCACATGATCCGCGCCACCGTCGCCGTCCCAGTCAAAGAAGATGGCATCGCCCGGTGCGATATTTTTATAGCCTCTTGCTCCCCATTGACCGCGTGAGGTAAACCAAGGAACGCCCTGCGACTGACAACCTGCAAAACGCGGCTCGCTTTTTCCAGCCTTGTTGTAGCACCAAGATACAAAGCAGGCGCACCATTCCACGCGGCCGTTAAAACCGTACCAGCTCCAATAAGGATAGCCGCCTACATTTCCGACCTGCTTCTTTGCAAGATTTACAAGCTCCGGATTTCCGGGGCGGGTGCCGTTCACAAAGTGAACGCCGCTTAAATCCTCCGATGCGCTTCCATCAGGGGAGCCTCCGCCGAATACAAGAGGTTTGTTTCCGCTGGTTTCAAGATAGACGCGGTACATTTTAAGCTGTTCTTCATTTAGGATTTCTCTTGCAATATCTGAAAGCGGCGTTGTTTTCAGTCTTACGTGAAGAATGTAATAGTTGTACGGGACTTCTTCCTCCGTGGTTTCTCCAGTGTCCGGATCGGTATGGGTTTCTGTTTTGTAGCGCACCTCGATTTCTTCTTTTAATGTCAAAGAATACTGCTTTGTGAAAATCTTCTGTAAGTCAGCTTGCACTTTGGAAAGGGTATAGCTTTGATGTTTTGCCGTAAGGATGGAAGCAAGCTCATGGGGGTTGTGCCCGATGCCGTCAAGCTCGTATTTGTACTCGTCATAGCCCGGATGATCCCTTTCTACATTGTCTATTTTTCCCTGAAGCTCATTTTCCATAGCAGCATAGGCATTTTCCACCGCCACAAGATCGCTGTCCTCGGATGTATAGCTTGTACCTAAAATCCCGTTTAAGCCTCCCGATAAAAGAGAGGAGCAGGACGATAAGCCGGTAAAGATCAGAATGAATATTAAAGAGAGAGCAATCAGAATCGCAATCCCTCGTCTGTGCCGTATAATAAAGGAGCCTGCCTGTTTTGTTTTTTTCGCAGACTTCTTTGCCGCCTTTGCCGCTTTTTGTCCTTTCTTACGAAGCTCTGCGGCATACTTTCTTTTAAGGCGTCTTTTCTGCCACATACGACTAAAAGGATTTGCAGATGATAGATTCGGATTTTCATACATTGCCTTTTTGTAAAAATACTTTGCATTTGCCTTTTCAGCGGCTTTTTCCGCTTTCCTTGCCTTGCGGTATGGCTTTAGCTTATGACTTCTGTAATTTTCTCTTGCCTTTCTTACGCTGTAACGACCAAGCGTTTCTGCGGCTTTTTCAGTTTTATGAGCCGCCTCAACGCCTGCATTGTCATGCTCCGCCTCATGGATTTTCTTATGCACAAAGGCGCCGGCTTCATTCAGTGCAGGAGAAAGAGGGTTTCTTTCTTTTCCTGTTCCGATCGGCTTTTCCTTTTCCTCAAAGTGAAGCCTCGTTTTTCCTTTGCCTGATCTTTCATCAAACTCACGGTCAAAGGAAAGGGTCTTTTTCTTTGGGATTTTATCCATTGCCTCGTCAAGTCGGTCTGCCGCCTGATCCGATTTTTTAATATACTTTTGAAGCTCCGGAATATTTCTTTCTTCTTCGGTAAAGGTAAGCCTTGAGGATTTTTTGTTAGAGATTTCTTTACCTTGTATCAGGCTTTCGGGAACATCCTGAACGGAATTTTCGTTTACTCTGCTCGATATATTTTCCGTTTCTCCTGTTGTCATATTTTCTCTGATAAGCCCGTCCCGGTTCATCTTTTGCCTGAATTTGTCACGTGGCTCTAGCGGTTCTTTCAAAGTGCATCACCTTCCTTTCCTGAAAAGACGCAAGCGCTCTTGCAGCATCCAAGCTCAATATCCGCAATGTATTTCAGTATCGGGTAAACCTGCGCGGGAACGACGGCATTACCCAGTGCCTTTAAGCGCTTTACCCTATCTTTTTTATCCTCTGTAAGCCTCGGAATATCCGTAGGCTCTGTTATCCAGAGGAGATTTCCGTCCATGCTCGCGGGAATCCCATCAGCCACTCCGCCCATTCCGGATTGAAGCGAAGATTGGGTGCTGCATCCTTTTCCAGATAATAGATTGCTTCTGAAAGATTCGCCGACCAGTGCCCCATTTTCTTCTTTCTGCGAAAGGAGCCCGCAGGAGATAGGATTACCTGCGGCACTCTCGGACGCGTTCCGGTGTCGGAAGCAAGGGGCGTAGGAAACATCTGCCCCCACGATAAAAGTTCGCTTGCGTTCATGCCATGCGCCGACGCTGCAAGCAGGAAGTACGAATGTCCAAACGGCATATCCCGCTTTCTCCAAGTCAAGGATCGTTTTGTTGAGCCCCATATTGATGAAGTTAGCAACATTTTCGCCAAGCACGAAACGGGGCTTAAGTTCTCTAATAACTCTGCACATCTGCGGCCAGAGATAACGGGGGTCTGTAAAGCCCTTTTTTGCTCCGATGGCGGAAAAGGGCTGACACGGGAAGCCTCCTGATATGAGGGTAATGCTGTCTTGTCCTGTTTTTTCAATAAATGCCTCCTTTGTAACTGTGGTAATATCCTGAAAACGCGGAACATCCGGCCAATGCTTTTTTAATACGGCAGTCGGAAAGTCCGCCCATTCGCATTGACAAACAGTAGAAAAGCCTGCGGCCTCCGCCGCAAAGTCGATTCCTCCGATTCCGGTAAACAGGCTGAAATGCGTCAGTTTCTTCATTCGTTGCTCACTTCCTCCGGCTTTGTCGTCATGACCTTGTAGAGCTTTGTATCTTTCGGGAAGTGATCTACAAATGGCAGGATCACATTTCCGTAAAAGAGAAGTCCTTCGCCGGATTCCGTATGGGTTACATATTTCATCTGCTGTGGAGAAATATTAAGCTGCTTTGCAAGGATATTTCTGTCGCTTACCGCCTGATTAAGCATCAAGACAAAGTCGCTGTTTTCAAAGATATTTTCCACTTCTCTGCTGGATAAAAGATCCTTTACATTTTGAGTAATCCCTGTGGGAATACCCGACCACTTCCTGAAACGCTTCCAGATTTCAACGCTGTATGCTGCGGTCTGTTCCTCACGGAGCAGAAGATGAAATTCGTCCATGTAGTAGCGGGTTGCTTTCTTTTTTGCTCTGTTTATGGTTACGCGGTTCCAAATCTGATCCTGCACGATTAACATTCCAAGCTTTTTTAGCTGCTTTCCAAGGCTCTTTATATCAAAGCAGACAAGGCGATTATTAAGCTCTACATTGGTTCTGTGATTAAACACATTAAGAGAGCCTGTTACATAAAGCTCAAGGGCTGCCGCAACTCTTGCAGCTTCCGGTTCCGGCTGTCTTAAAAGCTCCTCGTAAAGATCTCCCAAAACAGGCATCCTTTCCGGCAGAGGGTCTGCAAGAAAGTCCCTGTAAACCGTTCTTACCGCACGGTCTATGACCGTTTTTTCCACCGGTGAAAGTCCTTCCTTTCCTCCGACTACAAGCTCACAAAGGGAAAGGATAAAGTCCGATTTTAAGGCAAGAGGGTTATCATCTTCGCTGTAATTCAGGTTTATATCCATCGGATTGATATACTCTTTGCTTGTGGGAGAAATGCGGATAACCTGTCCGGAAAGGCTGTTTACCAAAGGGGCGTACTCGGCTTCGGGATCGGAGATATAGATGTCATCATCTGTGATTAAAAAGGCGTTTGTAATTTCACGCTTTGCCGCAAAGGATTTACCGGAACCGGGCGTTCCAAGAATCAGACCGTTGGGGTTTTTCAGCTGCTTTCTGTCACATAAAATCATGTTGTTACTAAGAGCGTTAAGCCCGTAGTAAAGAGCTTCGCCGTCCTGAAAAAGCTCCTGCGTGATAAAGGGAATGAATACGGCGGTGCTTGAGGTGGTAAGCCCTCTTTGAATTTCAATTTCATTTATTCCAAGCGGGATGCTTGACATCAGGCCTTCCTCCTGCTGAAAGTCAAGGCGGGTTAAAGCACAGTTATATTTCTGTGCAATTCCTGCGGCTGCAAAAACATCGTTGTCCAGCTTTCTTTTGTTGTCTGCCATATTCACCACAAGAAAAGTAACCAGAAACATTCTCTCGTTTCTGCTCTGTAAATCTTGCAAGAGATTTTTCGCCTCGCCTCCGTAGGTGGCAAGGTCAGATGGGATGATGTCCATGTCATAGCCGCTTCTGACCGCTTTTTTCTGCTCGTCAATCTTCATCTTGTCAAGGTCGGTGATTTTTCTTTTTATGGTTTTGATTGCCTCCGCCTGATCGATGCTTTTGATATGCAGGTTTACGATCATTCCCGTTTCCAGATCCAAAAGGTCAGACAGGATGCGGTCGTTTAATTCCGGGGCTAAGATTTCAAGAAAGCTCACCGCACCAAGCTTTTTTCCCATACTAAAGGTTCTGCCCTCGCCGAAGTAAAAAGAGGACGGTGCGATAAAGTCCTTTGTCGATAATCCTGACGGCACAAGGTAGTCCCAAGAGAAGAAAAAGGGTTCTCCCTCCGGATGAAAAATGCCGTGCATGGTTTTCAGTCTTTCATATCCGTTCATAGAATGAGCACTTACTCCAAGCACCTTGAAATTGTTTAACATATCCGTTTCAATGCGATTAAGCCTTGCCTTTGCCGCGTTCATATTTTCCGCTTCCACGCTGAATGTTACGAATTTCAGCTTTACAAGACCGTTGTTTCCTTTGGAAAGCTGATTAGAAAGCATTGTCTGATACTCGCTTCTTATGGACTGAAAGCCATCATCACGCACTGGAATTTCGATTGCGGCCTTTGCTTCTCCGCGGCTTCCCTGATTGATAAAGGAAAGCTGCACATCCACAGAGGAATCAAAGTAGTTTAGAAAGTCGCACCAGTTTTCAAAGATAGCGGTTTTCTCGTCCGCTCCTGCAAGCTGATAATTGATGTCGGAAAAGGAAATGCACTTGCTGTATCTGTTTTCTGTTACTCTGCATATCCCGTCCGGGTGCATGGAAAGATAGGGGATGCTCTCCTGTGCGGAAGAAGCTTTCTTTTCCGGCTTTGCTTTTCGGATAAGTTCTGCAATCTGCTTTTTCTCGCTTCTTGTGAGCTTTCTTTTATTTTTTACGCTGTTTTTTTCCTTTGTTTTGTCCTTTAACAATATGAAATACCTCCTTTTCAAGTTTTCTCTGCTTTATTAAAAGGGTATAATAGTTTCTCGTCCTGTATGGACGCTCTTTCTTTCGGATAAACTTTGTCTGCACGATATGCTTTAGGACTACCTCAAGGGGCTGTCCGTGCTTTTCGTACATGGCAAAGAGGAAAAAGGGAAGCATGATTAAAATCATGAAAAAAGCCGCAAGACTTGTTCCTGCGCTTCCCTTTAGGAGAAAGAAAACAGGCAGCCCTAAAATTAAGGCTGCCGTAAAGCAAAGGATCTGCCTTTTTGTAAGGTTAAAGGCGACCTTTGTTTTAACCTTTGTTAAGTCTTTTGGTACGGGTACATACGCCATAAAAGCCTCCTTTCCGTTAAAGCGTAATACTGCTTTTTACTTCGTTTCCCCATATATCCCATCCGGGACTTTCCTTCCTTGCAAAAAGCTCTATTTTAGGGAGATCTCCCATAAGGGCTGTGATTTTTTCTCTTGCTATATCCGGCTTTTTGCTGTGTGCTTCAATAGGGCTTATGATAAGCTGATGAACATTTTTCGCCTGTCTTTTGGGATGACCTTTCGTTGCAAGTAGGCAGATTTCCGCATTTCCTCTCGTCCAAAAGCCAAGCCCGTAAAACCATGTTCCAGCCTTTTTATTTGTTTTCAGCCATACAAAAGCGACCGTCTTATACTGAAAGCCCCATGCCTTGATTAGCTGCAGGGCTTCTTTAAGCTGCGGGAAAGTAGCCCATAAAAAAAGTACGCAGTCCTTTTCCGCGATTTCAGAAACGGGAAGCGTACAAAGCTCCTCTATGCTCATGGTGGGATAGTGATTTTCCGCCGCGCCCTGTACTTTGCTTCTTTCGTATTTCCATGGCGGATCGGCATAGATAATGCTGTATTTTTTACTGATTGTTTTGATACCTCCTTTACATTAGGGCTAATGCGCTCCAAAAATTGATTTTGAAATGGCACTTGATTTTAAGAGCATAAAGCAAAGCAGCACGGTATATGCCGCAAGAGAAAATATCGCGGTATGCAGGTTGTCCGATACGGTCATAGCATTTACCAAGACAGCATATATTCCGACGCATACCATGATTAAAAAGCCCTGAAAACCGAGTGCGAATAAGCTTTTCAGATAGTTGTTTCCGATCTGTCCCCATTCTTTATTTGTCATAGTGGCAAATGGAATCGGGGCGACGGAGCAGACTAAATAGATCTCTATCATTCTGCCGTAGATGACAACGGTAATAAAAACGGACATGATTTTCATAGAAATGCTCACAAGTCCGGTTTCTATAGAAAGCCGTAAAAGCTCCGGTATTTCCATATCCTTCAGCTTTCCTTGTAGTGCGGTAAGAGAGGATGCCACATCAATGCTTGTGTCCGAGCTGATAACGCCGGATGCGCCCGATACAACGTGCTGCGCCACATCGAATACCGCCATGGTAATATCAAAGGTATGGGTAACGATAAATACCGCTACCCACGCCTTGAAAAACCACTTAAAAAACATAAATGTGTCAAGCTCGTGCAGATTATTTTTATCAATAATCATGCTGATCAGCTCGTAGCAAAGAACATAGGTAATGACAAGCCCCGCAATGGGGACGATCACATTTTCCGACAAGGTTTTTATCATGGAAAATACGCTGCCGTTCCAGCCCTGCGGGGTCTTGCCTACCTCTGCCGCTATGGTTCCTACCTTTTCGTTGACATCTCCGAACAGAGCTTCAAGATTTCCCTGAATGGATCCAATTAAAATTTCCTTGATCCATTCATTGATTGCATCAAGTATGCTCTGCACGTGTTACCTCCTTATCCGAACAGTCCGCGAAGAAGCGGAACAAGGGTTGTACCGATAAGGGCAACGCCTCCTCCTGCCATAAGCTGCTTGATTCCCTGTGATTTAGCGCCCGGGTTATCGTTCCCATATCCTTCCAAAAGGTTTACAATGCCCCAGATTCCAAGTCCTGCGCCAAGTGCGATAACAAGTGTCTGTAATACTCCGACTGCTGAATTAAAAAATCCCATAGATTCATCCTTTCTGCCGATACCTCGGCTAAACATAATTTTTGCTGTTTCCCTCATAAAAAAACCGCCGGATTCGGCGGATAAGCATTTAGGCATCAGGCGCCCGCGCTCTATATACTGCTGTCTTATATATCAAGTTTTTTCCTCCTTTTTATTCTTCCGCTAATTTTTCCGCATCGATTTCGTAGTAGTCAAAGACTTCATTTTTCCCTATGACAGCGGGACGGCGCTTGATATACCTTTCCGCATCAAAAGAGTTTTTCTTGTCATAATCGGAAAGATATTTGTAATTAGGGTGGGCTGTAATATCGTACTTATCCGAAAAGAACGGTCTTACACCTCTGATTTGCAGGATGCACTTTCCTCCGTCCATTACTGCGATTTCATCCTGCGACATAAGCTCTTTTCCAAGCTTTTGGTAGTTCAGCCCGTGAGATAACTCCCGTCCTCTTGTTTCAGAGGTGTTAAAGCTGTCGATGGTTTCCTTTCCCAGTATTTCCGATACTTCCTTTAGCGTTGTTTTTTCCTTTCCTCCAAGAAAAAGGAAGCTGTCGCAGTTTCCGACAATGGTGTCTGCATTTTCCTTATATATGGCTTTAAGCTGGGACTGGGACTGCAAAATAATAGAAGCCGATATTTCACGGCTTCGGATGGTGGCAATCAGCTTTTCAAACTTCGGGATCTGACCGATATTTGCAAACTCATCCAAAAGGCAGCGCACATGAATGGGGAGCCTTCCGCCGTACACATCGTCGGCTTTGTCGCAAAGAAGATTAAAAAGCTGGGTGTAAAGAATACTTACAACAAAGTTAAAGGTGTCATCTGTATCGCTTATAATAACAAAGAGTGCGGTTTTTCGATCCCCTATGGTATCAAGCTCCATTTCGTCCTTTTCAAGGAGCTCTCTAAGTTCTCTGAATAACGATAGGTAATCCTTTGATGTTATCTCCGGATTTTCCCCCGTTCTAAACCGGACGTGAACCTTTCAGCTCATCCGGCTTGCCATCAGAAACATTCTTTAAACCATTTTTTTTTTTTTTTATTAAGTAACTCTCAACAGTTGGCAAGTTTTCTAAGTTCAGTCAATTTCTTATGCTGCTTATCTGTAAGCTTTAGTGTTTTAACCCGTGCTTCAAACTTTTCTGTATCTCTTATGTCTATTAGCTTTGCAATCGTATCTGTTACAAGAATCAAGTTCTTATATTCATCAGTGCCGTGTTTGTATTTAGGCACTTTTCGAAGACAACGGATATTTTCCAACGTGAGCTTTTCCCCACTTATGGCACATTTTCCTTGCTGTGCTGAGTACAGCGACAACCTGTTATCATTGAACTCAACTGATTCACATAAAAGCGGATTTCTCATGATATCGTGTAAAACAGAAATATCAATTCTATCCAGACATTTATGGATAGCTGTACGACCCTCTGATGTATAGGAGTTTATTGCCCTATTCATGGATTTAGGGGGTGTATGGCTTATATACCCTATGGGTATCAAAGCGTGTCCCTCAACATATCTCAGTTGCATACTCTTGCCATATTTTTCTTTAATATACAGTGGCGTTGTGCATGGTATCTTGTACTTTCTTACCTGTTTTGCAGTCTTGACCCTTTCTTTTAGTCTTGCTTTAAGGCTCTTGTGGACGGATATAGCGAATGGTGATAAATCATCACAGACTTTAGTTGCAAGCCTGTAGTATTTGTGTAGCCCCGAAACGTACGCATTGTATCTGCTCACGGCACGGTATACTTCCTTGCCAGTACTTTTCGGATGCTCTATTTCATAAATAAGTTGCTTTAGCTTAGGTTTCATTTTCGCAATGGACTTATCCCTGATGTGGCTTATAACCACGTATCTGGTAGAGCCATCTTTATTTTTGCCTCTGGGAATGAGTTTGATTTTAAATCCAAGAAATTCAGAGTAGCTTTCTTTTAGATTTATAACCTTGGATTTCTCGGGGCTGATGTCAAGTGATAACCTTTCTTTCAGCCAATCCCTTGTGGCATAGTATAGCTTTTGGGCATTGCTATAACTGTTGGTAAATATTTTAAAGTCATCCGCAAACCTGACGCTTGTGACTACCTTGAGTTTACTTCTTCTGAGTGCCTCAAATTTGTGGCTTCTGCTAACACTTCCATTAGGATTAACTGTACCTTTATATGGATATTCAGTCGGCATTTCTTCCCACTGACTAGCCAACCACCAATCAAGCTCGTTGAGCACGATGTTAGATAAAAGCGGCGATATTATTCCACCCTGTGGCGTACCCTTTTCGGGGAATCCCACTCCTGCGACCTCTGCTTTCAGCATTATCGAAATAATGCTGATGAGTTTCTTGTCTCTAATTCCCATCGTCCACATTTGCTTAAGTAGCTTTCCATGGTTGACATTGTCAAAGAATCCTTTGATATCCACATCTACCACATAGTGCAGATGACTTCTTTGCATATCTTTGTGTACTTGTGCTATTGCGTGCTCTTGGCTACGATTAGGTCTAAATCCATAGCTGTGGTCATGAAATTTCGCTTCACATATCGGCTCTAGGACTTGTAGTACGCATTGTTGAATGAGCCTGTCCATTATAGTGGGAATCCCCAATGGACGTGTCTTTGAGCTGTCATTTTCCTTGGGAATTTCAACTCTCCTTACACTTTGCGGCACATACCATTTAAGTTTATTTTGTACTTTAGCTATGAGTTCTTCGTCCGTAAGCCTTGCTAATGCTAATATTGTTTTTCCATCCGTACCTGGTGTTCTGCTTCCACTATTCCTCTTGAGGTTTCTATATGCAAGTCGGATATTTTCGGACATAGCAATAATCTCTACAAGGTGTTTGAACGTCTTGCCATTTGCACTGTCCATAAATAACTTGTCTTGAACCTTTTGAAAGTCATAGTATTCGGCATGTCTTAGTTTAGCCTTTTTCTTTGCCTTTTCTGTTGCCATAGTTGGCTTTTAAATTCCTTTTCTTTTGAAATTTTCGCCTTTCTTAGTCCTACTCGAACCTATAGTCTGTTTACTGTTAATGGTTTGTTTAATGTTTTCTGACTACAGCCCTTCCCTCCACTACTTACTTTATTCGTAGCTTCTCAGGTAACATGGCTGCTCTTTCACCTCGGATTAAGAATGGTTATACTGCACCTCCGCATGGCGACACAGTTTTCCCATCCACCGTCTTAACGCATGCATTTGCTACACGTTCCAAGGCTTTCCACGTTCCGATATCTCTATCCCTACATTATTACCCTTAGCTCAGCCCTTTAGACCTGTGCGCTTTCCAGTGCCTGTAACACTGCAAGGTATTTCATATTGACAAATCTTACTTTACCTCACGCACGTCATTTTCATGACTATGGCATTTCTACCATATCCCGTTCTAGGCCCGTACATTCAGACTTTTGCCAGCGGATGTCACCCCGCATTCTGAGCATAGGTATTTTATGGACTCCCGACCTAACATCCCCGACCATCTCTGGTTCGGATTTGCCCTACACAGTAGTAGCGGATGCATTCAGCCGACTTCAGCGTGCTGTGTCAGTCCCAGAGAATGCACTCTGTTTCCTCCAACGCAGTATCAGAGGGAGCGTTTCAAGGCGTTACCCAATCATTCCACTCCTCGAGATATCAGTTAGAAAGATTTCTCTTTCTGTCACTTTTACCCCATTGCAGGAATAATCCCACTTTGGGTTTGTATGCGACAACGTGTCGCTGCACTGTCAAATGGGGCAAGACGGGCGCCGCAGGAAATGAGGATTGAGGATCTTGTTTTCCCTGCGGAAAGCAGAAACTTCTTATACTGCCTTACCGCAAAATGCTCCGGATCTTTTTCCTCCAATCTCTGAAACATAAGATCCACCGGACTTTGAAATTCCGGGTCATCTTCACGGGCTTCCGATGCGTTTATCATTTCAAGAAGCGTGGTAAAATTCTTTTCTTCCTCTGGTGCTTCATAGAAGATATATCCGATCAATGCAGAGTAGAAAAGGCGTTCCGATTTTGTCCAGAAGTCCTCAGCGGCTTTTTCGCCGTCTCCTTTGGTATTCATGATAATGGTATTTACCAGCTTCAAAATGTCCTTTTCGCTTCTGATATATGCAAAGGGGTTATACCTCATGGACTTTTTGAAATTGATGGTATTAAGCACCTTGATTTTATATCCGCCTCGCTTAAGGAGCTGTCCGCAGGAAAGAAGCAGTTCGCCTTTCGGGTCGGTAACAACATAGGAGCTGTGCATCTGCATCAATGACGGCTTTACAAAAAATCTCGTCTTTCCGCTGCCGGAGCCTCCGACCACAAGAATGTTTTTGTTTCTTGCATACTTCGGATTTTTCGGACGGCTATTCATAGTAATGCACTCCGTTTTGGTAAGAGGAATGTTGTTCCGAAAGACGGGATCCATATATGGCTTAATGTCCTTTTTATTTCCAAAACGGGCGGATCCGTACTCTGTTCCTTTTCTGTATTTCTTTGCATTTTTCCCTTTCACATAGACGGCAAGGCGAATGAGTACCGCCGCTATAATTCCGATAAAAAGATCGGATAAATGAAAGCTGATAAGGGGAGAAGAAAAGGATTCTGACAGTCCCTCAGGAAAATGCAGAAGCCTTGTTCCAAAATCTACTCCGTAGGATAGGCGAAAGCCCTGTGCTATCTTGTCAAAAAGATAGACAAAGAACAGATACGGCAGATGCAGAAAAATTTGTTTTCTTGTTTCTTCTGTCATCTCTCAATCCCCCTGTCCTTATTTTTTACAACCTCCCGTCCTTTACTGATTGCCTTTGCCTGCTCCTTAAAAGCGGAAAGCACCTTTCTTACAGAGGGGAGCTTTTCTTTTGTGAGCTTCTTTTTGGAAAACTCATCAAAGGCCGCCCTTAGAACATCCGCATCCCGTCCTTTGAAAAATACAAGGTGGCGGGGCGGTGAAGTGCTGTTGTCTTTTTTTAAGGCAAAGTCTATTCCGTATTTCTTTGCGGTCGCTTCAAAGGCTTTGATATTTTCATCCGTGATTTCGATATTGGAAACGCCTGCGTTCTGCTTCATAAGCTGCTTTAGGCTTTGCTTTCCGTGGGGAAGCTGCCGCCTTGCTTCCTGCTTTTTTATTTCCGCAAGGAAAATCCGGATTGCCCTTTGTAACAGCTTTGCCGTGATTTTTCCGCCCTTGATATACAGAGCGATTACTTTTTCATTTATTTCTTCCTGCAAATCTTCTCCTCCTTTCTCCGCTTCCTGCGGTTATATGAATTAAATTCGTACCAAGAGTCCGTTTAAGTCCTCGGTGCGTATGCCCGTAAGATACCAGTTATTGCCGTACTCCATTCGTGTGGGCTTCCACTTGCCGCGGGTAAATACCTCAAGACAGTCCCCGCAGTGTAGCCCTCCGTGATATTCGGTTAAGTCAAAACGGATGTCATAGCGGTCGCGGTATTCATCAAAGATAAGGGTTCCCTGTTTCATACATTCTCTCCTTTAGAAGTCATCTCTTCCGTACATATCGTGATTAACAAGCGCGGTGTAATAGTTTCCTATGGTTGACGGGGCATTGAAAAGCACCGCCTTTAGATACTGCTTGATGTTTCTTACCTTTGTGGTGTTTTCCTGCATACAGTCAAGGACAAACTCAATATGGCTGCTGTCAAGCTTCATGAATTTTGCCCTTACAAGCTCCGCAGGGTATTCATCGCCTGCAATTATGATTTTCTTTCTTTTGCTGCATACGGTTTCAAGAATGAGGTCAAGGATTTCATCAATGCGATCACGGTCAAGGAGTTTTGCGTTTATGAGGTGTTCATACTCGATATTGCCCTTGATAATTTCTTCATAGATTTTGTATGCGTCTTTCTCTTCCTTTCCTTTCTGTTCCGGTAAGGACTTCTCCAAAGGAGAGGGGTCAGGGGAAAGGATAGGAATGGAATCGGTATTTAATCCATCTTTATTTATTTCTTCTTTTCTTGATAGATCAGTTTTTTGTATATCTTTATTTAATTGCATTGGATTTTCCGATGTCGGCTTATCCGTTTTCGGTTTTTCCAATGTCGGCTTATCCGATGTTGGATTTTTGGGTACCGGACTTTGCGGCTGTTCATAAATGGTGTAGGTAATAGCTGTCATTTTTCCTTTTTTATCTCTGCCTTGCGATCTTTTGATATATCCTGCTTTTTCAAGCTCCAAGACTGCTGTACGAATGGCGTCAATGCTTTCCTTGTTGATATGGGATAGTCCCGCAAGGGTGTAGTCCCAGTTTTCCGGAAGTGAAAGCATTTGAGAAAGTAAGCCTTTCGCCTTTAGGGTCAATTCTTTATTTCGCAGGTGGTGATTGCTCATGACGGTATAGCCCTTGTTTTTCTCTACTCTGAAAACTGCCATGATCTCTGCTCCTTTCATTTTTATTTGTTACGTAGTTAAAGGGCGATTTTGAAAGAAAAGGTATATTCCTCTTACTTTGTCAAAACCGCCCTCAAAAAGCCTTGTATTTCAAGCCTGTATATACCTCTACTTCGTAACATGGGCATGAAAAAAGCGGTGTTCTTATACTTCTTTTACCTGTCTCTTATACACATCTCCGAGCCCACGAGACACTCGCTAATCTCG
>OWIW01000556.1_pt1 | contig 26110 bp, 20 predicted proteins | sample 2433821 | NCBI WGS metagenome assembly OWIW01 (sample SAMN05065751, study PRJEB22554) | human gut metagenome | biome: ENVO:2100002; feature: ENVO:00000062; material: ENVO:00002003 | host: Homo sapiens | place: USA | reverse complement strand
CGGAATCGGCTAAAGTGCGATGGCGAAATTGGTTGTTTTTACAGTAGCGCTAACATCCTTCGGCCGCTCGCGGCCCCTGAACCGCTCCCTCAGGGCGCTCGGGGCCGTCGTGAGCATCGACTTCGCGCAGGCCACGCAGGACGTGGACGTCGCGACGGCCAGCCTGCGCGCGACGTAGAGCTGGCGCACCGCCTCGACCCAGCCGTCCTGCGACTTCGGCACGGAGCAGCCCCTCCCGGACGCCGCCTTGCGCGCCGCGCGCTCGGCGTCCAGCGGGTCGCTCTTCCCCTCGCCGGGCCTCGCCTTGTCCCTCTTGGGCCTGAGCACCTCGACGACGTTGTACCCGAGCTCCACGAGCCTCCTCGTCAGCCCGGCCCCGTACGACGCCGTGCCCTCGACGCCGACGACCATGCAGCTCCCCGGGTCGCCTATCGCCTCCGCCAGCCTGTCGTAGCCCTCGGGGTCGGCCCCGAAGCTCCCGCTCCGGATCTTCCTCCCGAGGCCGTCGAGCAGGCACAGGACATGCACGTCCTTGTGCGTGTCGACGCCCGCGATGACCGTTTCGCCTTCCATTTTCGCTCCCCTCGGTCTGCCGCCTGCTCCGCGCCCGGGCCTCCCAGACATTGCACTGACGGGAGCGCTACAATCAAGTTGCCTTATCCGATTGTCCGCGCTCATGCTCCTATTAGGTCATGGCAGGACTCCGGGACGCGGATGCCGGGGCGAGACAGGTCGGATTTGAGGACGGCCGAAGAGGCGTCAGCAGGTCAGTGGGTCATCGTCCCGGCATTCAGCATCAGGGTAGCGCTGCGACGCGGAAATCGCGCGCCGTTGCCGCGCCCCGCAGTGCCCGCTTCCCCCGAGAACAATTATCAGTGCAGGTCACAGAGGTGACAGTTTTTGGTGTGCTCGACAGGTCACGAAAAGTCTACTCACTTAGATTTGCGGTACTGGATATTCTGAGCAGGAACAGTTGAGCTTGGACGGCGCGTATTGCCAGGCGATGTTGGCATTTGTGCCATGCTGGCTTGAGATTTAATAAAACCGCAGGTAAAACGTTCATTAGGTACAGTTTGCCTCGTTTGGTGCGCTAGCCGATGGGCTCGGTGTATTTTGCGCGGTCGGTGCGCTGGATGCGCTTGGAGACGTGGAGCGGGCGGCCGTCGGTGTCGTAGACGTAGTCGGTGATTAGGATCAGCGCCTGCCCGCGCTCAACGTTGAGCAAAAACGCCTCGTTTTGCGAGGCGTAGCACACCTCAAAGGTCTTATGCCCCTGTGCCGGTGCGCGATGGAACTCCTGTCGCAGCGTGGCGTAGAGCGAACCGTTGATATCGCGATCGATGAGTGCCTCAAAGCTCGGTGGTAGATAGGTGGTCTCCAGGCACAGCGGCGCATCGTCCAGATAACGCAGACGGACAAGTTTGACGAGCTTGCTGCCCACGGCGGCATCAAAGAACTTAGCTATGCTGCCGCCCGCCTTGGTAAAGCCCGAGTCCACGGTGCGCGTGGTGGGCTTCATGCCCTGGCCTTCGACCTGCTTGGTATAGCTCGAAAACACCAGGTTGTTCTCATGGAGCGCGGGCGTGTCGGCCACAAAGGCACCACGTCCGCGCTCGGTGCGAACCAGGCCCTCATCAACGAGCACCTTAAGGGCATGGCGCACGGTGCTGCGCGACAGCCCCGATTCGTCCATGAGTTCCATCTCGGACGGCAGCTTGTCTCCGCGCGCGTAGGTGCCGGCGGCGATGCGGTCGCGCAGCATGCCCGCCAAGCGCTCGTATTGGCTTAGTTTCTTTTTAGATGAGACGCTCATATTGCCAACCTATATCTAACTTGTATGCCTAACTAAGCAAGCATGTATTCAATACAAGAACAAAACTGCTGGTAACGAACAATCGAAAACCTTACCAGCAAAATTTCTAAGACAAATATAGCATACAACTAGTCGACATAACCAAAACATGTATATAACTTGTATGCCATCGAGAGCATCAAACGAGAAGAAAGGCTGATGCACGATGACTACTCAGGAACAGGTTAAGGATGTCGTCTCCCAGGTTTTGGCTGACAAGGCTGACAAGGGCGGCATCAAGCGCGTCGTGTGGATTGGCGCTGGCGGATCCAACGGCGGCAACTATCCTGCCCAGTACTTTATGGAGCACGAGGCCACGCAGGTCGTGAGCTCCAGCTACACCAGCAACGAGTTCGTGCACGCAACCCCTGCCTACGTCAACGAGAACACCTTGGCCGTCGTCGTGTCCATGCGCGGCACCAAGGAGACCATCGTCGCCGCCCAGGTCGCCAAGGACCACGGCGCCAGCACCATCGCGATCTATGTCGACGAGTCCGGCCTCACCGAGGTCTGCGACCACAAGATTCAGTATGACAGCCTGGCCGTCGATGAGTCCTGCATGGGCCGTACCAACTCCGCCGTCGTGACCATGATCGCCATGGAGCTTACGCAGCAGACCGAGGGCTATGCCGAGTACGAGACCGCTATGGCCGCGTTCGACTTGGTCGACCCCATCTATCGCAAGGCCGTCGAGTACACCCGTCCGCTCGCAGCTAAGTGGGCCGAGCAGAACGTCGACAAGCCCTGCATTAATGTCATGGCTCAGGGTCCGCTTTTTGGTGCCGCTTACGTCTTTAGCATCTGCAACGTGCAGGAGATGCTGCAGATCGACTCCTGCACCATCAACACCTGCGACTTCTTCCACGGTCCTTTCGAGATTCTGGACAAGCGCACCTCGCTGTTCCAGCTCATCAGCGTCGGCCGCAGCCGCTGCAACGACGAGCGCGGCATCCGCTTCGTCAACCAGTACGGTGGCGAGCGCGTCTATCAACTCGACGCCAAGGAGCTCGGCCTCAACGACATCAAGGACAGCGTGAGCGAGTACTTCAACCACCTGATCTTTGCCCCGATCCTCAACAACGTGTACATGCGCGCGCTCTCCGCCGTCACCCACAAGGACTACATGACGCGCCGCTACATGTGGAAGCTTGACTACTAAGAGTTACGCGGTTTTACCAAACCGCATAACGGGCCGACGCTGCGCGGGCCGCATTTGGACAATCTGACGTTCAACTTCAAGGGCGCGACCAGAAGGTCAGCGCCCTTTCGTTTCACGTCACCTTGTCTCAAATGCGACCCGCTCGCTGATTTATGCTCAACCAGCGGCGCTTTAGTCGTTGGGGACGTACTTAAACGACTAGGCATTCAGGAACGTCCCCAACGACAGTTCATTTAAGAACATCCCCAATGAGTATGCTGGGAAGCAGATTTTTCCGTTCGGCGATTTGTGTCTTGAAAAATGTATATAACGACTATAACGTAGTGTGAAACATATTGGAAACAATACCGAGGAGGCTGCGTTGAAGAAAAGCAATCTGGGCTATGTGCTGGTGCTGGTCGCCGCGCTTATGTGGGGCAGCATCGGAATCTTTGTAAACGGCATCTCGGCCATGGGCGTTTCATCCCAGAGCATGGCTGCCTTTCGCTTGTTGGTCGGAGCGCTTATCTTGGCACCGGTCCTGATGTTTATGGGCTGCCGTCCGGGTGAGGGGTCTACCGTGGCTCAGGGTCCGCTGGCCCTGTTCAAGGCAAGCCCCAAAGAGCTCGTCCCCTGCGCGCTTGTCGGTATCGTCGGTCTGGCCGCCGCCAACACCTGCTATTACGAGTGCATGGGCGAGGTCGGCATGTCCACGGCCTCGGTGCTGCTCTACACCTCGCCGGTGTTTGGCGTCGTGCTCGGACGCGTGCTTTATCGCGAGGACGTGACCCCCAACAAGCTCGTTGCCATTGTCTTTAACATCGTTGGCTGCGTGCTTGCAGTGACCAATGGCGACCTTTCCGGTTTCCATTTTTCGGTTTGGGGCGTCACGTCGGGCGTGATTGCAGGTCTTTGTGGTGCGTCGCTCGCGGTGTTTAGCCGGATAGCAACCAAGACGGTCCACCCGCTGGCTGTCACGTTTTGGGGCTTTGTTTTTGGCGGTGCGGTTATGGCGGCTATCGCGGCTCCGTGGCCGGATGTCGCCGCGGCAATGTCGCCACAGCTGCTGCTGCTGTTCCTTGGCTTTGGACTCATCCCCACAGCCGTGGCTTACATCTTATATATGCAGGGTCTGTCCATGGGGCTCGAGACATCGAAAGTTCCCGTCGTAATGTCATTCGAGACGGTCGTCACCGTACTGCTGGGCATTGGTGTCTACGCCGAGCCCGCCGGCGCGATCAAAGTCCTGGGCATCGTGCTGGTGCTCGCGTCCATCCTGATTATGAACACCGACTTCTCTAAGCTGCGCAACAGTGTGTTTGTCGGTCATGTCATTGAGAGCATGACCTTTAAGCCCAACGCGTGGTGGACGGAGAAATCGCAGGACATGGATCTGTTTAAGGAGCGCACCGGCATTGCGCTGGAACCCACCGTGCAGGAAAGCCCCTGGTACTTCGTGCGATAGAGGATTGCGTGCAGGGTCTGACCTGGGGTTATCCAGCCAGCGCCGGCCTACCCGGCCCTAACGTTTCAAGTACGTTAAACCCGTCAACGGTCGATTTTCACCCGCGAACGGTCTTTATACTAATTAGCAATATAAGCGACGTATAAGACGTTATAATGACCATAACGAAAAGGAGGAGGCAAGATGAATCAGATCATTCTCGCATCTCATGGCGGCCTGGCCGCAGGCGCCAAAGACACGCTCGAGATGGTTCTCGGCGACGTGTCGAACGTCCATGTCGTGTCGCTTGCTCGTGACGACAAGGAGCCCATCACCAATAAGGTGGACGCCATGATCGCCACGTTCAACGCGGACGACACCGTCTATGTGCTGACCGATATGCTCGGCAGCTCGGTCAACAACAACATGGTCGAGCTTTCCAAGAACGGCACGAAGTTCACGGTTGTCAGCGGTTTCAACATCCCGCTGGCGCTCACGCTCGCTATGAGCCCCGTCCCCGTCGAGGGCGCCGAGCTCGCGGCCCTCATCAACGAGGCCCGCAACGGTCTGACCAACCCCAACGCACCGGCCCAGCCCGCCGCGGCTCCCGCCAAGAAGGCCAAGGCGCCCCGTCACAGCTCCGGTCCCGCCAAGATCGTCCTCGCACGTCTTGACTACCGTCTGCTGCACGGCCAGGTCGTCTTTACCTGGACCACCAAGGTTCAGGCCGAGCGCATCATCGTCGTCGACAACGCCGCCGCCAACGATGACATCAAGAAGGGCGCTCTTAAGCTGGCCAAGCCCCAGGGCGTGCGCCTGAACGTCTTCACCGTCGAGCGCGCCCTCGCCAAGATGGACAAGCTCAACACCCTCGGCGAGCGCGTCATGTTCGTCTTTGGCAACACGGCCGAGATGCTGCAGTTCTGCCAGGGCTACAAGCTCGACGCCATCAACCTGGGCGCCACCGCCAACCACGACGGTGCCGATCAGATTGGCGGCAAGGACAGCTCCGTCTTCCTCGACGCCACCCAGAAGGCCGACGTCAACCAGCTGCTCGACATGGGCATCAAGCTCTATGTCCAGCAGACCCCTACGTATCAGAGCGTCGACATCGACGCCAAGCTGTAATCAACCAGGCTTTTGCCTGACTGAAAGGAGAAGGGTATGAATACGTTCATCAGTGCGGTGCTCGTCGGCCTCGTCGGCGTGTTCTGCATGTGGGACTCCCGCCTGCTCGGTCGTCTTAACTTCGAGCAGCCCCTCGTTGGCGCTACGCTCGTCGGTCTGCTGCTGGGCGATGTGCCCACCGGCCTTGCCGTCGGTGCCGCCGTCGAGCTCGTGTCCATGGGCCTGGTGCAGGTCGGCGCCGCCGTTCCGCCCGATATGGTCCTGGGCGGCATCGTGGCCGCTGCCTTTGCGTGCCTGACCGATGCTTCCGCCGAGACCGCCATGACGATCGCCATCCCGGTCGCCGTCCTGGGTCAGCTCCTCGGCATCGTGTTCCGTTCCATCATCGCCGCCCTCACCCACGTGGCCGATAGCGCGATCGATAACGGCAAGTTCAAGACCGCCTACCGTATGCACATCTGCGCCGGCTCCGGTCTGTACGCCATCATGTACTTCCTGCCGATCTTCCTGGCCGTCTTTGTCGGCACCGACCTGGTCCAGGCCATCGTCAACATGGTTCCCGAGTGGCTGTCCGTTGGTCTGAACGTCTCGACCAAGATCATGACCGCCTACGGCTTGGCCCTGCTGCTCACCATGATGATCAAGAAGGGCATGACCCCGTTCCTGTTCATCGGTTTCCTGCTCGCCGCCTACCTCAACCTGTCCGTCATCGCGGTCGCTCTGATCGGTGTGTGCCTGGCTATCGTCTTCATGGGCTTCAAGTTCAACGGTTCCCATGCAGCTGCCGGTGTCGATTCCGACTACGATCCGCTCGAAGACGACGAAGACTAAGGAGGAACACACTATGGCAACCGCAACCAAGGACGTGTCCCTGAACAAGAAGGTCAGCCAGTTCTTCTGGCGCTCCTGGGCCATCCAGGCCTCTTGGAACTACGAGCGTCAGATGAACATGGGCTTCCTCTACGGCATGGTTCCCACGCTCGACCGCCTCTATCCGGATGAGTCCGACCCCAAGCAGCTCGCTGCTAAGAAAGAGGCCTACCACCGTCACATGGCGTTCTACAACTGCACCCCGCAGACGAGCGCCTTCATCCTGGGCCTCTCCGCTTCCATGGAGGAGGAGTACGCCAAGGATCCCGAGAACTTCGACCCCGATTCGATCAACGCGGTCAAGACCTCCCTCATGGGCCCGCTTTCCGGTATCGGTGACTCCTTCTTCCAGGGCACCATCCGCGTCATCGCCTTTGGTCTGGGCGTTCAGCTGGCTCAGCAGGGCTCCATCATGGGCCCGATCCTGGCCATGCTCATCTCCATCGTCCCCTCCGTGCTGATCACTTGGTTCGCTGCCAAGATGGGTTATCAGGGCGGCCACCAGTACCTGAGCAAGCTCCAGGGCGGCGACCTCATGGAGAAGCTCATGTATGTCTGCGGCATCGTGGGTCTTATGTCCGTGGGCGGCATGATCGCCACGCTGATCGGCGCCACCACCCCGTTGCAGTTCGCTGAGGGCACCGTCGTTATCCAGGACATCCTGGACGGCATGATGCCCCAGATGATCTCCCTTGGCCTCACTGGCCTTATGTACTGGCTCATCAAGAAGAACGTCAACACCGGTTGGCTTCTCGTGATCGCCATCGTGGGCGGCATCGCCCTCTCCGCGGCCGGCATCCTGGCCTAGTCGCGACCAAGCGTCTAACCGCTTTCCCCCGGGGGCCTGCCTGGCATCCCATACCCCAGGCAGGCTTCCATCCCCAAAATGCGACAATGGGACAGTCCCTTTGTCGCATCCTCAACGGGCCGGCGACTCGGTCCAAATCACGGTAACCCTGCGAGCGCCCGGCAATGTGGCGCCGCAAAAATCGAAAGGAATGTGTCAGATGTACGAGATCGACCTTAACCTCCCTAAGCAGATCGTCGCTGACGTCCTGTCCAACCACGAGATCCACAGTGTCGCCTTCGTCGGCTGCGGTGCTTCCATGTCCGACCTGTACCCCGCCAAGTACTTCCTGGCCAACAACACGGACAAACTGAACGTTCAGATCTTCACCGCTAACGAGTTCAACTACGACACGCCTTCCTGGGTCAACGAGCACACCTTCGTGATCACCTGCTCCCTCGGTGGCTCCACGCCCGAGACCGTCGAGGCCAACAAGACCGCCAAGAAGCACAACTGCCCGGTCGTCTCCCTCACCAACAAGGCTGGCTCCGCTCTGACCGTCGACGCCGACCACGTCATCGTCCACGGCTTCCACGCCAACTATGCCGCCAAGGCCGAGAAGCCTGGCTACGCCATCGCTCTCGCTCTCGAGATCCTTCAGCAGACCGAGGGCTATGATCACTACGAGGATATGATCACCGGCCTCACCAACATCTTCGACCTGTGCGAGAACGCCGCTCAGCACTGCACGAAGCTTGCCAAGAAGTTCGCTGAGGACTTCAAGGACGACAAGATGATCTACTTCATGGCTTCCGGTGCCTCCGAGAAGATGGCCTACTCTCACGCCGCCTTCCTGTTCACCGAGATGCAGTGGATCGACGCCGCCGCCTACAACACCGGCGAGTACTTCCACGGCCCGTTCGAGGTTTCCACCGAGGGTAAGCCCTACGTCTTCTTCATGTCCGATGGTGCTACCCGTCCGATGGACGCCCGCGCCCTCACCTTCCTTGAGCGCATGGGCGCCAAGGTCGCTCTGATCGACTCCAAGGACTACGGTCTGGCCGACGCCGTGCCGGCGAGCGTCATCACCTACTTCAACCCGCTGCTGCACCTCGCCGTTATGCGCGAGTACGGCAACCAGATCGCCGAGGCCCGTCAGCACCCGCTGACCATGCGTCGCTACATGTGGAAGCTTTCCTACTAATCACAAGTAAGTAAACCTTACGGGTTGATTGAAAGGGGATGGGGTTTACGCCCGTCCCCTTTTTTGCTCTTGAGAGGAGATGCGTATGATCAAGGCAGTGCTGTTTGATATGGATGGCGTGCTGGTCGATACCGAGTGGTTCTACAACCGCCGCCGCGTGGCGTTTATGGAGGAGAAGGGCTTCCACTTTGACGAGATCCCCGATCTTTCGGGGTCTAACGAGCCGGCCATTTGGCAGGCGCTGGTGCCCGACGATGTTGAGTTGCGCGAGCGCCTGCGCGTGGAGTACAAGCAGGTCTACAGCCCGGTCCATCCCGTTCCGTATGCCGAGCTGCTCAACGAGCAGACAGAGCCGGTGATGCGCGAACTGCACGAGCGCGGCGTGAAGTGTGCCATCGCGAGCTCGTCCTATCGCGAGCTGATTGACGAGCTGGTGGACATCGCCGGTATTGCCGACGTGTTGGACTACACCATCAGCGGCCACGAGTGCAGCGCGTTTAAGCCCGATCCCGAAATCTACCTGCGCGCCATGGAAGCGCTGGGTGTGGAGCCGGCCGAGTGCCTGGTCATCGAGGACTCGCCGATGGGTATCGAGGCGGGCAAGCGCTCCGGCGCCCGCGTTCTGGCGTTGCGTCCGCACGAAGGCGTCAACCTGGACCAGTCCGCCGCCGACACCATCATCGACAACCTCACCGACATCCTTTCTGCCATCTAGCCATCTTGCCGCAAACCACCACAAAGGGGATAGGCACCTTCGTGGTGGTTTTTTCTTACTCCTGTTACAATCGCCGCATGCCCCACAATTACATCTGCCTTCGAAAGGAGCCTGCGTGGCGAACGCCATCGATCAGCTCACGGACCGAGTGCTCGTGCTCGGCCGCCTCACCATCGTCCGCCGCGCCATCACTGCCGTGGCGGTCACCATATCCGCCATTCTGCAGACCTTCCTGATCCAGGCGTTCGTTCGACCCGCCGATCTGCTTCCGAGCGGTCTCACCGGCGTCGCGGTCCTGCTCGATCGCGTTACCTCGCTCGGCGGTGTTCATATCGACACCTCGCTCGGCATGCTCGCGCTCAATATTCCCGTGGCGCTTCTGTGCTGGAGCGGCATCAGCAAACGCTTCGTCATCTTCTCGATGACGCAGGTCGTGCTCTCGTCGCTGTTCCTCAACATCTTTCACTTCGCACCGTTTTTGGGCGACAAGATCATGCTCATCATTTTTGGCGGTGTGGTCTCGGGTCTGGGCGCTTCCATTGCGCTTAAGTCGGGCGCGTCGACCGGCGGCACCGACTTTATCGCGCTGTGGGTGTCTAACCACACGGGCAAGACTATCTGGGGCGTCATCTTTGGCTTTAACTGCGCTATCCTGGCGATTTTTGGCTTTATGTTTGGCTGGGACAACGCAGCGTACTCCATCGTGTTTCAGTTTATTTCGACCAAGACCATCGACAGTTTCTATCGCCGCTACGACCGCGTGACGCTGCAGATCACGACGCGCAAGGCCGACGAGATCATGACCGCCTATGTCGACCATTTTCAGCACGGCATTAGCTGTGCCGAGGTTGTTGGCGGGTACAGCCGCGAGAAGATGTACCTGCTGCATACCGTTGTCTCGACCTACGAGAGCCAGGATATCGTCAAGCTGGTGTGCGACGTGGACCCCGGCGCCGTAATCAACGTGTTCCACACGCTCAACTTTGTGGGCGGCTGGTGGGGCGGCCATGTCGACGAGCCCATGCCCACGGCCGTACCCGATCCCGACAAGCCGGCGCGCATGGCCGCCAGACAGGCGCGCCTGAGCGATCAGGAGAGCCTGCAACAGGATGACGGTAAGTAGCGTGCGAGCGTCGTGCTGATGCTCCTTTTGATGTTCTAGGTTCTAAGCCCCGCAAAAGCCCCGATGCTTTTGAGGGGCTTTTCATTTGCCCAGATAAGGGCTACCAAAATAAACCTGTCCCTTTTTGGTAGGTTCGGTGTATCGTTTTATCATTGCAGTATCATAAGAATAGACGTTATATACGTATTCGCTATTTCGATATTTTGATAAGAGTGACCAGATATGCCTGCGCCTAAAAATGCACCGCTTTACCAGCAGATTTACGATGAAATCAAAGATGCTATTGAAAAGGGTGTCTATACACCCAAGGAGCGCATTCCATCCGAGCTTGAGCTTGCCGAGCAATACGAGGTGAGCCGCATCACGGTGCGCCGCGCTGTTGAGGAGCTGTGCTCTGACGGATATCTGGTTAAGCAGCAGGGCCGCGGTACGTTTGTGGCCACGCCGCACATCAATCGTCAGTTCCGTGCCTCGACGCTGCAGACGTTTACCGCGCTGTGTGCCGATAATGGCATGAAGGCCGGTGCGCGCGTAGTCGATCGTCAGATTGTTCCGGCGCGTCAAAACGAGATGGAATTCTTTGGTCTGCCGAAGGATGCGCTGCTGCTGCACATTAAGCGCGTGCGTACCGCCGACGGTGAGCCCATCTTTGAGGAGAACATCTTTGTGCCGTTTGATACATACCGTGAGCTGTTGACGAACGATCTTGAGAACAAATCGATTTTTGCCGAGGTAGAGCGCGTGGGCGGAACGCCGATCGTCTCGGTTGGCTATCGCACGGTTGAGGCCGTTCGCGCCAGCGTCGAGCAGGCGGCCGAGCTGGGCATTGCCCCGCACGATCCGCTGCTTAATCTGCGCGCCGGCTTTATCGGTCCCAACGGCGAGCCGATCCTGATGGGCAAGCAGTACTACATCGGTAGCCGCTACGTCATGGTTATATAGGCTACGCGGTTTTGCCAAACCGCGTAACGCCTCGACACCGCGCGCTCGGCATTTGGCCAATCTGCGGTTCAATTTCAAAGGCGCGACCAGAAGGTCAGCGCCTTTTCATTTCACGGCACCTTAGCTCAAATGACGGGCGCTCGCTGACGTTGCCAAGACATCGGTGTTGCCAAGGTCCAAAGTAGTCATTGGGGGCGTCCTTGTTTGACTAGTCGTTTATGGCACTTGGGTATGGCACTTGGGGACGTTCCTTTTCTGCCGGCAGTTGGGGACAGTCCTTGTTTGACTAGTCATTTAAGAACGTCCCCAATGACTACCCACATTGGGGACGCTCTTAAAACGACTAATCATTCAGGAACGTCCCCAATGACTACCCGCAGAATGAGCGTGGATAATCTCCCGTTTTTGGCTTGGTGGCGGGTTCAAAGTGGGAGATTATCCACGCTCATCCGGAAAGTGTCCGAAAATCCACGCTCATTCGCCTTGGATTGCGTTGCCCGTGGCCGACAGCCGCGCGGCACCGGTCCGCGTGGCGGCGTATAATCGGCGGCAGATGACTTGGACGTTAGGAAACCATGACCGATAGCATGCAGCAGATGGCGCTCGACACGCTCGGCGCCTATTTTGGCTACACCTCGTTTCGCCCGGGACAGGACCGCATGGTCGATGCGATCCTTGCCGGTCGCGATGCGCTGGGCGTTATGCCCACGGGCGCCGGCAAGTCCATTTGCTACCAGGTGCCCGCGCTCATGCTGCCCGGCATCACCTTTGTGGTGAGCCCGCTGCTGTCGCTGATGGAGGACCAGACCCGTGCGTTGCTCGCGGCGGGTGCGCGACCCAGCTATCTCAACTCCAGCCTTACTCCGGCCCAGCAAAACACTGTGCTCAAGCGGGCGCGCGAGGGTCGCTACCAGCTTATGTGCGTGGCGCCCGAGCGCCTGCTCGAGCCGCGCTTTTTAGCCTTTGCGCAGGAGGCCGCGGCGGACGGCGGCATTGGCGTGCCGCTCGTGGCCATTGACGAGGCGCACTGCGTGAGCCAATGGGGCCAGGATTTTCGCCCCGCTTACCTGCAGATTCGCGAGTTCATCGATTCCCTGCCGCAGCGCCCCATCGTGGCGGCCTTTACCGCTACGGCGACCGAGCGCGTGCGTGCGGACATTCAGCAGATGCTCGGCCTGCAAAACCCCGCGACGGTGGTGACGGGCTTCGATCGCAAGAATCTCTACTTTGGCTGCGAGGAGATGGGCGACAAGGCCAAGACCACGTGGGTGCGCGACTACGTGATCGCGCATTCGAGCGAGAGCGGCATCGTGTATTGCTCGACTCGCAAGACGGTCGATGCGCTGGCAGGCGAGCTTGCCGAGGCGCTGGGCCCCAGCGGCATTCGCGTTGGCCGCTATCATGCCGGCATGGGCAATGACGCCCGCCGTCAAAGCCAGCGTGCCTTTATCGACGACGACATTCAGGTGATGGTTGCCACCAACGCCTTTGGCATGGGCATCGACAAGCCCAACGTGCGCTACGTGATTCACAACAACGTGCCCGAGAGCATCGAGGCATACTACCAAGAGGCGGGCCGCGCTGGCCGCGATGGCGATCCGGCCAGCTGCCACTTGCTGTGGAACGGCAACGATTTTCGCATGCGCCGCTTTTTGATCGACCGCGGCGATGCGGCCGACGAGGCGCTCGATGACGAGCAGCGCGCGTGGGCGCTCCAGAACCGTTATCGTCTGCTCAGCCAGATGGAGGGCTACTGCAATACCACCGGCTGCCTGCGCGAATACATGCTGCGCTACTTTGGCGACGAAGTCGCGACCGAGCATGCGGCAGCCGCCGCGGGCGGCACGGCAGACGACGCCGAGGGCTGCGGCAACTGCAGCAACTGCCTCACGCAGTTCGAGGTCGAGGACGTCACCGATATGGCCCGCGCCGCTGTGCGCTATGTGGCCGTGCGTCCCATGCGCTTTGGCAAGTCGCTGATCGCCGATGTGCTCCACGGCGGCAACACCGAGCGCATTCGCCAGATGCATCTGGATGAGGACCGCGGCTACGGTGAGCTGTCGAGCGAATCGGTCGGGCGTATCAAGGACATCATCGGCCAGCTGTGCGGCCGCGGCTACCTGGCCACCTCGCAGGGGCAGTATCCGGTCGTGGGGCTGGGTCCGCGTGCCAGCGAGGTCGAGGACGAGGCGTTTGCCTTTACCGTTAAGCGTCGCGCGTCCAAGCGCAAGGCCTCGGCCCGTGCCCGCCGTGCGGTGGATCTGCTGCGCGAGGAGGCCGAGCTGGATCAACGCCCGCGCGTGGGCGATGATGCCGAGCTGTTCGAGCGCCTGCGTGCCCTCCGCAAGGAGATCTCTGCGGAGCTGGAGATGGCGCCGTATATGGTCTTTTCCGACAAGGCCCTGCGCGGCCTGTGCCGCCTACGCCCGCAGACGCGCGACGAGCTGATCCAGGTCAACGGCATTGGCGAGAAAAAGGCCGACGCCTTTGGCGAGCAGTTTATGGCGGCAATTGAAGAGTTTGAGTCCGAGCATGCGCGGGATGGAGCGTAACGATGGTAGCCGATAGCAAGACCGACCGTACTGACGTGTCCGCCGTACCGCTGTACCAGCAGGTCATGGACGACCTAAAGGGCGAGATCGCGCGCGGTGTGTACCCTGCCGGCTCGCGCATCCCCGCCGAGATGGAGCTCGCGAAGTCCTATGGCGTGGGGCGCATCACCGTGCGCCGTGCCATCGAGGAGCTGTCGCGTGCGGGGTATCTCAACCGCCAGCAGGGGAGGGGTACCTTTGTGTGCGCTCCCAAGCTCAAGCGCAAGATTGTCCAGAAGGGTGACGTCCAGAGCTTTACTGAGGGTTGTGCTGCCAACGACATGGTGCCGGGTGCGCGTCTGGTGTCGCGCACGGTGGTCGCGGCGACGCACGAGGATGCGGCGTTCTTTGGCGTGGAGCCCGGCTGCGAGCTTATCGTGGTCGAACGCGTGCGCACAGCCGACGGCATCCCTGTCATGCTTGAGAACAACGCCTTTGTGCTCGCCGACCATCCCTATCTGCAGACGCTTGCCGACAAGAACCTCACGGACAATTCCATCTTTGCGCTCGTTGCCGAGCATTCGGGTCGCGCGCCGCTCAAGTCCGACCCCTGCACCGTGGAGATTGCGCTTGCCGATGCCCAAACGGCCCCGCTGCTGGAGGTGCCGGTCGGTGAGCCGCTCTTCTATATGGAGGCCTACTTTACCGACGCCGGTGGGCACCCTCTGTTGCTCGGTCGCCAAAAGATTGTGGGCTCGCGCTACGTCTTCGACATCTAACGTCCACAGATAGAACAACATAGAACAAATTTGCCGAGATGACTTCACGGGCGTTGTTACGCGTGTTATAAATAGGACAACATAGAACGACAGCAGGCACGAGCTGCCGTCGCTCAAAGCCACCCCACAAGGAGGAACATCAGGATGAACGCACATGATCTGGTTCAGGAAATCATCGAGCGCAAGGGCAAGGTCGAGAACGTCTTTTGGATCGCCTGCGGCGGTTCGATGATTGACCTGATGCCGGCCAACGAGCTGCTCAAGCGCGAGGCCACTACGTTTACCTCGATGGTCTACACGGCACGCGAGTTTTGCCTGATGGCCCCCAAGAGCCTAGGGCCGAAGTCGCTCGTTATTGCCTGCAGCCACAGCGGTAACACGCAGGAGGTCGTCGACGGCTGCGAGATGGCGTTGGCTGCCGGCGCCGAGGTCATTGCCCTCACCGACTGCGAGGGCTCCAAGATCGACAACGGCAAGTGGACCACCTGGGTCTACCCCTGGGGCGAGGGCGTGCCGCAGGCCGAGGTGCCTCAGGGCATCGGCGCTCTGATCGCCGCCGAGCTGCTCGACCAGCAGGAAGGCTACGAGGCACTCGCCGACATGTACGAGGGCCTCAAGCAGATGGATGCGCTGCTGCCCGCCGCCCGCGAGAAGGTCAACACCGAGCTGGGCGATCGCTTTGCCGAGCTCTGCCAGCAGCACAAGTTCTTCTATATCCTGGGCTCCGGACCCAACTTTAGCCAGACCTACGCCATGGCCATCTGCTCGCTCATGGAGATGCAGTGGCAGCACTGCTGCTACATCCACTCCGGCGAGTACTTCCACGGCCCGTTCGAAGCCACCGAGCCCGGCGTGTTCTACTTTGTGCAGCTTGGCGCGGGCGAGTGCCGCCCCATGGAGGAGCGCGCTCTTGCGTTCCTCAACACGCACACCGACACGATCATGGTGCTCGACGCGCTCGAGTACGGCGTGGGCGAGGTGCCTGCCAGCGTGCGTTCGTACCTGGAGCCGATCTTCTTCTACAACATGAGCTGCGAGCTGCGCGCCGCCCGTGGCAAGGTCTTCGACCACAGCCCCGAGGTTCGTCGCTATATGGGCATCGAGCAGTACTAATATACCGGGAATAACCTCTCACGACGGGGTCTGCGCTGCGCGCGGGCCCCGTTTTGCGTTGTGGCAGCCGGATTCGTGTCTGCGCGAAAACGAAGGTGAATACTTTTCCGCGAAGTGAACGAGCAAAATCGAGCCCCCGAAGCATCCATACTTTTTGATGCCAAAACTGCAGGAAAAACTTGGCGAAACCGCAGGAAGCGGCGTCTGAAAAGTGTCGATGCTTCGGGGGCTCGATTTTGCTCGTTCACATCGCGGAAAAGTATTCACCTTCGATTCGCAAACGTGTTGCATGAGCAAAAAAGCGGGCAGCACCGGGGTTTTCCGGCACGGCCCGCTTAGTATCGCGCTTAGATTCGCAAGGTTGTGGCAGCCAACGGCCTACTTCGCGTCGTATGCTTCGGCATCCCACCAGTCGAGCTGGGCGATGTTGTCGCGGATGTGCTGGCAGCTCTTGTGGAAGCCCTCGAGCTCGTGCTCGGAAAGGTCGAGCGTGTAGACCTCCTCGACGCCCTCGGCGCCAATCACGCACGGCAGGGAGGTAAAGATGCCCTCCTCGCCATACTGGCCGGTCATAAGCGTAGAGGCCGAAAGCACGGCGTGCTCGTTGTGCAGAACGGCGGCGCAGACGCGCGCGGCGGAGTTAGCGACGGCGTACTCGGTGCACTGCTTGCCCTGGTAGGTCACATAGCCGCCCTTGCGTGCGAGCTCTTCGACCTCCATGTGGTCGAAGGCGTACTTGTCAGGGTTCTCGGCCTGAAGCTCGTTGAGGCTCTTGCCGGCGATGGTCGCGGACTTAAAGGCGGCCAGCTGGCTAAAGCCGTGCTCGCCGATCATGTAGGCGTCGATGGACTTGGGGCTCACGCCGACCTTCTTGGAGATCTCGGTGCGCAGGCGGGCGGAATCCAGGCCGCAGCCCGAGCCGATGATCTTCTTGGGATCGTAGCCGGTCAGGTGCCACAGCTCGGTGCACACGACGTCGCAGGGGTTGGAGATGCTCACAAAGATGCCATCGAAGCCGGCGTCGACGATGCGCTTGGCAAAGGTGCGGGCGGCGTCGGTGGTAAAGAACAGCTCGCCGTCGCGGTTGCCGGCGGCCAGCGCGACCTTGCCGGCGGCGTTGACGATGACATCGCAGCAGGCAAGCTCCTCGTAGTGGTCGTAGCAGTTGACGATCTTGGTGTTGTACGGGACAAACGAAAGGGAGTCGCGCAGGTCCTGGACCTCGGACGTCACCTTGGCCTCGTTGATATCGCACAGGTACAGCTCATCGGCAATACCCTGCATGAGCAGACTGTTGGCGACATGTGCTCCTACGTGGCCCTGGCCGACCACACCGATCTTACGCGTCTGGTACATATGAGTATCCTTTCGGCCGAGTTTTTCGCGTCGAACCATTGTAGCCTCCTGCCGTCACTTTGCTAGGCTAAAGCGCCATAGATTTTTGGGCATGCCTTAATCTCTACTTTTGGCTGTTTTGGACCACTGGCGGTGTCTCGGGGCGATACACTCGCGCGGATGGGGCCGGTCGTTGTACCATAGCTGCAACTGACTCGTAAGGAGCATCCATGCCCATTCGCATCCCCGACGCCCTCCCTGCCGCCGCGCAGCTCGAGAGCGAGAACATCTTTGTCATGACCGAGTACCGCGCGCTGCACCAGGACATCCGTCCGCTGCGCGTGCTCATCCTCAACCTCATGCCCACCAAAATCGCCACCGAGACGCAGATCATGCGCAAGCTCTCCAATACGCCGCTACAGGTGGAGGTGGACCTGCTGCGCACCAAGACGCACGAGGCCACGCACGTGAGCGCTGGCCACCTGGAGACGTTCTACCGCACGTTCGACGACATCCGCGACATCCACTACGACGGCCTGATCATCACGGGCGCGCCGGTGGAGCAGATGCCGTTCGAAGAGGTCGACTACTGGCCCGAGCTCTGCCAGATTATGGACTGGTCCACCACGCACGTGCATTCTACGCTGCACATTTGTTGGGGCGCGCAGGCGGGCCTGTATCACCACTACGGTATTCAGAAGTACGACCTGCCGGCAAAGGCGAGCGGCGTGTTCGAGCATTATCTGGTGAAGCCGCAAAGCCCGCTGGTCCGTGGTTTTGACGACCGCTTTTATGCCGTGCATTCGCGTAACACCGATGTGCGCCGCGAGGACGTGGAGGCCGAGCCGCAGCTTGAGGTCGTGGCCGTGTCCGACGAGGTGGGCCTGTACATCGTCAAGTCGACCGACAGCCGCCGCTTCTTTGTCTTTGGCCATCCCGAGTACGATGCCGACACGCTGCGTTTGGAGTACGAGCGCGACGTGAAGCGCGGGCTCAACCCGGAGGTGCCGGCGCATTACTTCCCAAACGACGACCCCACGGCCGAGCCGCGCAACGTCTGGCGCAGCCAGGCTCAGCTGTTCTACACCAACTGGCTCAACTACTACGTCTACCAGACCACGCCCTACGACCTAGCCCGAGCCGGCGAGGAGCACTAGGCTGTCGGGGGGGGTACGCCGGCCGTTAGGCGCTGATGATGTGGGGTAGCGGCAGATCGTGGGCGTCGGTGGGAACGTGGTCGACACGCTGCTCGTCAAAGGCGATGCCGATGATTTGGCATGCGGGCGAGAGCATGAGCAGGTAGCGGTCGTAGCAGCCTCCGCCGTAGCCCAGGCGCGCGCCGGCGCGGTCGAAAGCCACGAGCGGCACGATAATCATGTCGAGCTCGGCGGCTGGCGCGATGGGGAAGTGGTCGCTGTCGACGTCCGTGGCTGCGAAGGCCCGCGTAGGGTGGGCGATAAACGGGGCCTCGGACGCATCGCCGGCAGAGACTGCCCGCATGCACATGCACTGGCCACAAGCCATGGCGTCTGTTGCCGAGAGCATGCACGGATAGGCCACGCGCCAGCCACGCGCGACGGCCGCGGCGGCAAACGCGGCTGGGTCGACCTCGGAACCCATCGCGGCATAGACGGCAACGGTGCGTTGGCCCGCAGCGCCGCTGGGCTCCATCAGCTCAACAAGCCGCGCGCAGATAGCGGCGGACTTTGCCGCCCGAACATCCAAATCAAGAGCATTGCGCCGGGCAATTACCGCCCGCCGCAACTCAGCCTTATCCATCCCAGCCTCATCTCCCAAACCTACCAAAAAGGGACAGGTTTATTTTGGCAGGTTTCATCTGGGCAAACGCGATATGGGCAGTAAAGCCACCGCAAATATGCCTGCGAACTGCGCCTTTATGGTTGTTTGGGCCTATGCGTTAATGCTATAACGCCGCAGCGATTGCTTCAGTCACAAACTTATTGAGTGACTCACCCTTCTTTGCCGCTGCCAGCGCTGCTTGCTTGTGGAGCTCAGAGCCCGTTCTTACGTTGAACGAGCCCTTAAAAGCTCGCTCGGGTTCCTTGCCCTTCTCGGCGCAAAACTCAAGGTAATCGTCGACGGCGTCGTGGAAGCATTGCTCCACTTCTTCAACCGTGGAGCCTTCAAATACGATTGCGTCCCTAATGCCGGTGGCCATACCTGTGAGCACATGCTGTTCGGCATCGAACTCGACTGGGGCGAAATAACCCTTGTATGCTAAAACGTTACTCATGACTACCTCCGACATCTTGCAGAAATCGAACGATGTTTCGAATGGTCCCCGCTGTCAATTCGTCAGATGGATGTGGCGCGTGCATTACGAACATCCTGCCATCCGATGGCCTGTAGAAGCGAACGCGCGATCCGGATGTCTTGCCTTTGTTGTCCATTTCAAAGCCATATGAAGCCATGACTTTTAAAAAATCGGTATACCGATACGTCGAAGGGCAGCTAAGCAGTTGGGCGATGAGTTTATCGGTCCGTGTCATCCCGCCTCACATTCTGCAACTATATCCTAGTCGCAATTTAAGTCCGATGCAAGCACCCCTACTATAGAACATGTGTACGTATAGAACAAGTGTTCGAACTAACACAAAGGCACCTGTGAACTGCGCCCTTTTGTGATGGTTTGGGCTGAATGTTGCGCAACAAGGGCTGCATTTTTGGGTTTACCTTCATCGTAGAAAGAATGCACCGAAAGGAGCCCGCCATGTTTTGTCGCTCGTGTGGCACGCCGCTTGTCAACGACGCCCTCTTTTGCCCCGTATGCGGCGCGCCCGTAGCGCCCGACCAGGTTGCGGCTGCGCAGCAACCCCAGCCTGCCGCGCCCGCTCCTCAGCAATACGTGCCCGCGCAGCAGCCCGCGCGGCGCAAGCGTTCCAAGAAGCCCCTCATCGCCCTTGCCGCGGTACTTGTCGTGGCGGCGGGCATCGGCGGTGGCGCGCTGTTCTACTTCACCCAGGTCGCGACCACGCCCATCGACGAGAAAACCTTTCCCGACAGCGGCATGCGTGCACTTGCCTCGACCAAGTACGACACTAACGGTGACGGCCGCATCTCACGTGACGAAGCCAAGGCGGTGACGTCGGTCGAGCTGGACGGCATCGCGTCGACGCAGGGCCTGGGCAAGACATTCCCCAATATCGTTACAGTGGAGTCCGGCGACGACAAACTCGTCAACCTGGACCTTTCGGGCTGCGGCGACCTTAAGACCGTCGAGCTTAACTCGGCGAGTAACGTCACCGTCGTTAACCTGGACGGTTGCGACAACATCGAGAAGCTCGACCTCAAAAATGCCGAAAACCTTAAAAGCGTCGATCTTTCGGGCAAAAAGAAGCTCGCCACGTTGGAACTGCCGCAGGATACGAAGGTTAGCGGCATTAAGGACACACAGCTCGACGAGCTGTGGCTGCCGGTGTCCTACGAGGGTACCGATAAATCGGACCAGTACGGCGATATCTACGAGATCGAGCGTGACGAGAACGGTTACGTCACGGGTTTCACGTCTGCCGTCAAGCAAGGCGGCGGCGTAAGCTACAGCGTTGAACATGACGAGACGCATCGTATCTCTGAGATTGAGGAAGATCTGGCGGGCGGTTACGAGAACGTCAACACGTTTACGTACGACGCCGACGGTAACGTCACGCGCATCGACTGCGATGCTGATATTAGCGATTCGTCGAGCACCACGACGTTTACCTACGACGCGGACGGAAACCTGATCAACAAGACGACCCATGCGGGTTACAGCGAGAGCGCGAGCACGTATGTCTACCAGGACGGCAACATGGTGACCAACACCGATACCAGCCCGACCAATCCTCGGACGGTCGTGTATTCGTACGGATACGACAAGGATCGCGTGACGTCCTTTACGCTGGACTGCCAGGGCGACACGGTGGGAACTATGTGGACGATTACCGCGGGCTACGAGTATGACAAGGACGGTAACATTTCGCGTATCTCGCCTGTGGCATATGACTCGCACGGCAACGACTACGGCTCGCTGAACTCGTACGCAGCGGTGGATTATTCGTACAGCGACGGAAAGCTCGACAGGATCGATTCCGAGCGCGGCGGCTATGCGGAGTTCTATTACGACGAGCACGGCAACCTGACGTCGGTCGACGAGTACTGCGGCCGCGGTTCGGATGCCGAGTTTGAGTTTGAGCACGAGGTCGAGTACCAGCGCTACTTCTGCAGCAAACACGAGAAGAACAAGCCGGAGGAGTGGATTCGTCTGGATGCAGAGTACGACGTCGACCAGGGTAGCTGGAACAACGATTCCGACTATGGTCGCGAACGCTTTGCAAGGATGTACGAGCTCAATCCGCTGGCGGCCAGGCTGAACCCGTTCATCAAGTAACAGCTCGCCGGAAAACCACCACAAAGGGGACAGGCACCTTTGTGGTGGTTTTGCTTGCGGTGCGTTAGCCCAGCAGGTCGACGACATTAAAGCCGGCGTTGCTCTTGGCGATGACGTCGCGGCCGCCAAAGACGCAGGTGGGCGACGTGGCTGCGATGCGCGTCACGTCGGCGCCGAGCGAGCGCAGCTCACCGGGTGTGGCCGCGAGCATCTGGGCGCGACGCTCCTCGCGCGCGTGCGGATCGAGCCCAGCCAGGTAGGTCGTATTGCGGCGCTTGGTGAGCGCGTACGGCTTCACGGGCGCGTCCATGCCGCTCACGCAGCTCACGATAAAGCCCTCGAAGGCGGCCTCGTCGGGCTCAAAGCTGCCGAGCCATTCGCCTGCGCGCGCCACGCGCTCAATCGAGGGGTCGATTGCCGGGTCGCGGTAGGTGTAGAACGCCGTCTGGCGCTCGCCGGCCGCGCGGAATCCGCAGCCGTACGCACCGCCCTTCACGCGAATTTCGTTCCACAGGTAGTCGTAGGAGAGCGCGTTGGCAGCCACGGCCCAGGCGCCCGTCACGTCGATGCCCAGGCGACGCGGATCGCACGCGCTTGCCGCAAAGCAGATGTCGCTGGGGATGACGAAAGCCTCGTGACGGTCGCGCGGCTCCGGCACCACGAGCGTGTCGCTGGCAGCGCCGTCGCCCGCGCCAAGCCCCAGGTTGCCCGCGGCATCCCAGTACGCGTCAAAGTCTTCATCGCTGCCGGTGAAGCTCGCCATGCAGCCATCGGCCACAAAGATGCGGTCTGCCAGCGCGGCAAGCTTGGCGCGCAGACCGTCCAGGCGCTCGTCAAAGTGCTCGAGCAGATCGCGCAGGAACAGGTAGAAGTCCACGCCCGAAAGCTGCTCGCGCACCACGGCCGAAGGTGAGCTGTAGCTCATCGCGCGACCGAGCGCCGCCGAGTGGCCGTTGTTGATAAAGCCCTGCTCAAGCCCAATGCGAATTTGCGTGAGCACGTCGCGAACGCGGTCGGCGTCGGCGTCGAGCAACAGCGTGCTCGACCACACCTCGCGCGGCAGGCTCGCCAACGCATCGATCTTTTCGGACAGGGCGCCGGCGCTCACTAGCAGGTAGGGGCGCACGCCGTCCACGTCGGGCTGCGTCATGACCTCGGTCGTAAAGCTCAAAAAGCCCAGCTTGCCGGCAAGCAGGTTGTCGAGTTCCTCGGCCGAATGCTCGCGCGTGGGCAGCTGTTTGAGCAGGCGGCAGAGCAGCGTTACATAAGGCAGGTCCTCAAACGCGACGCAGCTCAGGTCGAAATACTGCATGGCGTAGGCCAGGCGGTTGGTGGGGATGCCGTGGCGCAGGCAGGGGATGGGCGCAGTCGTGTCCACAACGAGCGGCGGCTCGGGGCGCGCCTCGCCAATGTCGGATACACGCAGGCGCGGCAGCGTGGCCTTGTCCTCGGGCGTGTCCTCGGCCTCCTGCGCGGCACGCAGCGCGGCCGTGCACTCGACCACATCCGCCAGCTCGGCATCGGTCATGGCGTCGCGCTTGGCAGCCAGCTCGGCAGCTTCGGCACCCTCCGCACCCTCGGCGGCGTCTACCGGCACCAGCTCGACCAGAGCCATGTGGTCGTTTTCCAGCACCAGCTCGCGCAGCAGGTCCTCAAAATAGCTGCCGTCCAGCTCGCCACGCAGCTCCTCGTACACCGGGCCGTACTTGAGCGCCAGCGTCGCGGCGTCGTCATCGTAGAGCCAGGTGCTCAGCGCGTCGCACGCAATGGCCACGCCGTCGGCGATGCCATAGTCGCGCTGGCGCAGGTCGTACTCGTTGCTGCTGATGATGGCTTCCAGGCGCTCGCGCGGAACGCCGTGCTCGCACAGGTCGCGGCAGACGTCCCGGAACACGCGACGCAGCTCGCGCGCTACGCCGGGCTGCGCGTTTTGCAGCATGATGAGCTCGTAGGGCTGCAGGCTCTCGGCTGCGGTGTAGCTCACCACGTTGTCGCCCAGGCCGGCGGCCAGAATGGCCTTCTTAACTGGTGCCTCGTTGGAACCCAGCAGTGCCTCGAACAGGATGTCCGCCGCGATCGTGCGCTTGCGGTCGAGTGCGCTGCCCAGCACCAGGCCCAGGCCTACCAGGGCGTTCTCGGGCGTGGTTGCCATCTCGACGCGCTTATACTCGCAGGTCACAGGCGCCTGCACGTCCAGCGGATTGGGTGCCAGCGTGGACGGGTCCTCGCCGGCGGCAACGGCAGCGCCCATGCGGCGGCTCGCAGCACTCGGTTGCGACAGATAGCGCTCGTCCAAAAAGGCCAGCGCGCGGTCCACGTCCAGGTCGCCGTAGAGCGTGATGTAGGAGTTGGAAGGATTGTAGTGGCGCGCGTGCGTGTCCAGGAACTGCTCGTAGGTGAGCGCGGGGATCGCGCGCGGGTCGCCGCCGCTCTCGTGCGCATAGGCGGTGTCGGGATAGAGCGCGGCGTTGACGGCGTCGTCCAGCACGCTCATGGGATCGGACAGCGCACCCTTCATCTCGTTGAATACCACGCCGTTATAGCGCAGCGTGCCCTCGCGCAGGCTCGCGGAGCTGCCGTCGCCCTCGCCCTCGGCGCCCTCCGGCAGGTCCAGCTCGTAGTGCCAGCCCTCCTGCTCAAAAATGGTGGGCTTGGTATAGATGGCCGGGTTGAACACCGCGTCCAGGTACACGTCCATCAGGTTGTAGAGGTCCTGCTCGTTGGTAGTGGCAACGGGGTAGATGGTCTTGTCGGGGTAGGTCATGGCGTTGAGGAACGTCTGCATGGAGCTCTTGATCAGATCGACAAACGGCTCCTTAACGGGGAACTTGGCCGATCCGCACAGCACCGAGTGCTCAAGGATATGGAACACGCCGGTGGAATCGGCCGGCGGCGTCTTAAAGCCAATGGCAAAGGCCTTGTTCTCGTCATCGCACGCCAGGTACAGCAGGCGCGCGCCCGAGGCGGTGTGGCGCAGCACATAGGCATCGGCGTCGAGCTCGGGCACGGTCTCGCGGCGCTCGACGGCAAAGCCGTGGCAGGTGGTTCCGGGTGCCAGCAGTGCGGCGGCGGTGGCGCGCGGGTCGGTTGAGGTGGTGGGCATGTGCAGTCTCCTTTGACGCCCCAGTGGGGGCGAATCGAGTCGAATCCTCGAGAGTATACCCATATGGGGCCGCGGCTCTGCGGCGAACTGAAGACGATGCCGGCGGATTGGCATGGGCCCCGCGTGTCCCGCCAAATGAGCGTGGATTTTCGGACGAAATAATCCGTCGCAGGCCCAAATGCCGTCCAATTATCCACTCCCGCACACCTTTCGTCTCCAACCGTGAGATGAGAGATAGACGAGAGGCGTATACGAAAGATGGCTGTACAGCAAAGAGCCAAACAATTAATAGTGCTGTTAATAGTGCTGTTTGGTTGGTGATTGTTTTTTCAGTGTTAGCGTCGGAATAATTTAGCCAAATATAGTCGGCCGAGATTGACCAATCCCGGCCGACCCATTTTAGCCAACACGCCCGCATCTATGACTTTCCTATCGCTTCCCTACATCCCCTCGGGCTGGATCCCCCTCACCTTCACCGCCTGGGGGACGGCCTCCACCGAGTAGGTGTCGAGCCCCCTGCCGCGGTAGCTCGGGCCCCGCATCACGAACACCGACGCCTTGTCGAACAGCCTGTCGAGGGCGCAGAGGAGCGTGTCGTCGCCCGTGAAGAACTCATCCCACCCGCTCGGGGCGATGTTACTCGTAAGGACCATCCCGTTCGGCCCCTCCTTCTCGTAGCGCCTGTCGACGACATCGAAGAACAGGTCGGTGCACGGCCTGTCGTAGACGCATCTCCCCACCTCGTCCACGATGAGGCACGACGGCTTGACGAGCGAGGAGACGACCCGCGAGGTGTTTCCCCGCTGGACGGCCTTCTGGAACCTGTCCCTGAGCTCGGTCGCCTTGATGTAGTAGGTCTTGAGCCCCCGCATGCAGCACTCGCGCCCGTAGGCCTGCGCGAGGTGCGTCTTCCCTATGCCGCCGGGCCCGACGAAGGCGACGTTGCGGTGCGCGTAGAGGTCGGCCAGCGACGGGAACTTGCCCAGCGCGGCCGCGTCCCGGCCCTGGATCCTGGAGAAGTCGAAGCCCTCGAAGGTCTTGGGCTCGCGCCTGGGCAGCCTGCTCAGCCTCAGCAGCGTCTCGATGGAGGCGAGCCTCCTCTTCTCCGCAAGGTAGGAGAAGGTGGCGGCCACGGCGGCCATCTCCCCGTCGCCGAGGTCGAGGTCCGAGGCGAGGGTCGCGAGCTCCTCCGCCCCGACGGCGATCCCGAGCCTCGACGCGGCGTCGCTCGCGAGCTCGTAGGGGCTCGCCCCCGCGCCCGCCATCATTCGGCCCTCCCGAAGTCGAACCTCTCGAAACCGGGCTTCGCACGGGGCGGGGCGATCTGCTCGACCACGGTCCCGACCGGCTGGGTCGGCAGCTCCTCGGGCTGCGCCGGCGATGTCTCCCACTGGCCCTCGCACCAGCTGTCGGCGCCGGCGCCGACGGCGTGGGCGACGAGCTCGCGGGAGAGGTCGTCGCTGTATATGTGCACCACGCGCCCCTCCCGGCTCACCCTGCACTCGCGGCGGCCGTACCAGTAGGGCACGCCGTAGCGGTGCCCCTCGAAGCTCACGAAGCCGTCGAAGGAGATCTTCCGGCGCGGGCACAGGTACCGCTCGACCTTGTTAGCGTCAATATAATTTTCACCATTTCCACCAACGCATTTTCGCCAATCGC
>OWIW01000545.1_pt1 | contig 26448 bp, 18 predicted proteins | sample 2433821 | NCBI WGS metagenome assembly OWIW01 (sample SAMN05065751, study PRJEB22554) | human gut metagenome | biome: ENVO:2100002; feature: ENVO:00000062; material: ENVO:00002003 | host: Homo sapiens | place: USA | reverse complement strand
CGCCGGACAGACTTGTGGGCGATCAGGAACGGTTTGACGTGCTGACGTTCAACAGTCTGAAAGCGCAGAAGAAGATGGTCAACGAGGATCTGAACAAGACGCTGATCCCCGCGTTGAACCAGTTCGCCGTGGACGTGAACGCCAGCGTCAATACGGCGGCTCAGAGCGAACGGAACGCCCACGATTCGGAAGAGGTGGCGAAAACGAAGGCGGGTGAAGCCGCTGGCTCGGCGGGTGCCGCAAAGGTTTCGGAAGACAACGCGAAAGTCAGCGAGACGAACGCCCTTGCCTCGAAGAACGCGGCGGCCCTTTCCGCCGAATCCGCCGAAGCCGACCGCATAGCGGCGGAAGCGGCCCGCGACGAGGCGCAGGATCTCGCCAATGTCGGGTATGCGTCGGAAAGCCACGCGGGGCTGGCGAAGGTCGACGGGAAGACCACGCAGTCCGACGCGGGCGGCACGATCACGGCGAAGGACGTGGCGATAGGGGGGAACCTTGAGGATCTGGTGAGCGCGCGGGGGATATTCGATACGCTGACCAAGGGTTCCGTTGATTGTAATACGCTTACTGAGCAAGGCGTTTATGCCATCAGTCTTGCGGGAACCGTAAACGGGCCGGGATTTTCAGCTAAACTGGTCGTCTTCAACGGTAAAGGGAGTGTTTTTACTAACCAGATGGTCATAGCATCCGGCGCAGGAACCTCTGGTGCCATTCGTGTGGCATACAGATCAAAAAACAATGGAAACGTCTGGTCTCCATGGTCCGAGGGGATCTTGAGCGGGCGCGTAGGCGACGGCATCACCGTCAACAACGGTATCATCTCCGTCCCCGAATACGAGGGCGCAACGGCATCGACCGCCGGGACGAGCGGCCTTGTGCCGCCCGCAACCGCCGGACAGCAGGAAAGCTTTTTGACCGGAGGCGGGGAGTACAAGCCAGCGCTCACGAAGATTTCGGACAGCGTGAACTTGGCGGACTCGAAGACGGCGGCGTCCGCGAAGGCCGTGAAAGCGGCCTATGATTTGGCGAACGGCAAGCAGGCAGCCCTTGGGTTTACGCCCGTACAACAAGGGGGCGGAGCCAACCAGTACGCGAGTAAGATTTACCTCGGATGGGATGGCGGGGCCGTCAGAGTGCAGGTTGACGGCTCGGACATGGGGCAGCTCGTCACCACCCTAGCAGGACAACAGAAGGCCCCCAACGCCGCATGGGCTGACGGGGCGCAGTTCGCACTCAGACTGCGCCGGGAAGGGAACGTCGATACAAGCTGGTATTGGGATGGGCAGGGAGGCCAACCCGGTTGGCTGTGGGGAGGCAATGACGGCGTCAACATGTACGTCTACAACCCCGCCAATTTCAGCGTGAACTATGCGAACAGCGCGGGCAGCGCTCCGGCAAACGGCGGGACGGCATGGGCTACAGTGACAGTTCCCAATGTAGCTATTGGCAATACTAATCAAGCCGTTCCAGCCGGAGGTACATGGACTTTTATCGTTTCTAGGAATGGGGCTGGTAATATGGGCACAATCGCAGGTGGAACAGTTATTAACCAAGGCGTGTGGCTAGCAATTAGAGTTGCATAGGAGAAGATATGAATTACGGACAAATCATCCACCGGACCGCTGACGATTCCTACGTCATCACGAAAAACGGAATGCCCTACCACGTCTACCCCTATGCCGCCGAGTTTGCGGAAGAATGGGACGCCGTGTGCGCCTACGCCGAGGCACACCCCGAATGCGTGACCGAGGAGCAGCCTTACGTCCCGCCCGTACCGACGCTTGAGGAAGTGAAGGCCGCCAAGCTCTCTGAAATCAACGCGGTTGCGGACAGGGCCATAGCCACACTCACGGCGACCTACCCGGACCGCGAAATCAGCACGTTCGACAAACAGGAATCCGAGGCCCGCGCCTATGCCGTCGATCCTACGGCTTCAACGCCGCTTCTTTCGGCGTTGGCACAGGCTCGGGGTGTCCCTCTTGATGAGCTTGTGCGCAGGGTGCTCGCCAAGGCCGACGCCTTTGCCGTGGCTTCCGGTTCCATTATCGGCCAGCGGCAGGCACTGGAAGATCGGCTTGATGCCTGTACGACGCTGGAAGAGGTGCAGGGCATCACCGTCAACATCTCCATGCCGGGCGGGGGAGAAGCATGACATACGGAAAGCGAACGTTGATCGCCGTTGACCAGCTCCTCAATACGCTCCTCGGGGGCTGGCCCGACGAAACCTTATCCTCGCGCTGTTACCGCTGGGCGCGGGACGGGGTGAGGGCATGGCCCCGGCGCGTGGTGGACGGGCTGTTCTTTTGGCAGAGGGAGCATTGCAAGAGCAGTTACGAGAGCGAGAAATGCGGACGGCAGTTACCTCCGGAACTGAGAAATAGAGGTACGGTATGATTAGCTTGAGGAACAATGCCCAGTCAGTTTTGACGCTTCCCGTATCCGCCGAACAAACGTTGCTGAATCTTTCGCTCGGGGATGGGGGCAAGTTTCCCGATTTGTCCCTTGGAGATTCCTTTCGGTGCGCCATCAAAGATTCGGCGGGGAACGTGGAATTCATCCGGGTTGTACAGCGTGCCGGGGATATTCTGACGGTTGAACGGGGGCAGGAAGGAACCAGAGCCCGCGATTGGAAAGTTGGAGCCCGTGTTCAACTCCGCATGACGGCGAAGACATGGGAGGAAATGGCCGGAGAGCATTGGAGGCGCGTCATGGACGCTTCGGGGCTCCCCATCACGCCTACAGTGGTGGACCCCTCTTCATTTAGCTTGCCGGGGGACTTCGTTTCCCTCTTTGCACAGACGCGTTCCTTCCGGTTGTACACGGGCGACGGAACGTTTCTTTATGGCTATGTAGCCAACGCTTCTCTTTCGGGTAATGCCACGCTCATCGTTGTGGAAGGGATAAGTCTTCCTTCCTCTGTCGTTGCCGTCGATATTGGATTGCCGTTGAATGTGCATCCTAAGGCGGTGAACGCCGCTCCTGTTGCTCACTTGATGGATTCCGCCGCCCACTCCGCCATCATTATTCCCCTCAGGGGAGACATCGACGAGATTAAAGAGATCCTCAGCGGACTCGTCCGTTCGGACGGGACCATTGATGCCGCCATGCTTCCCCCCGCCACAAAGAAGACCCTCGGCGGCGTGATCATTGGAAAGGGGCTGAAGGTCAACGACGCGGGGGTTGCCCAAGTCGACGAAGCTGTTTTTGCGAAAGTCCCCAGTGCCGCCAATGCGGATTTGGCATGGGCCGCTAATCGCCTACGCAGGGAAGGGGGCGTCGATACCGTCTGGAATTGGGCGGGGCAGGGAGGACAGCCCTCGCATGTGTGGGGAAGCAATGACGGAACAAACATGCTCGCTTGGAATCCCGCCAATTTCAGCGTGAACTACGCCAATTCGGCCAACTATGCGAACAGCGCGGGCAATGTGGGCAGTATTGGCGGTACTATTGGATATGGACTAGGTGTTTATGAATATCCCAATAAGCCAAAATGTTATGCACCTCAAGGAGGGCAATGGATTGTCCTGTATGACAACATTATGAACGTGCCTAGCCCTAATGGTGGAACCATTGCATCTTATGCTCTCAAGGCAGGTGCCGTATATACAGGGGGGGCCCTTGTTTATGAAGGAGAATATATGAGCGCTAGAGGTTCAGCCAGTGCCAATACTGGAGTATTTTTTAGGATAGGGTAACGATATGCAAGAACAAAAGTATTCCATTGAAGGCACAATGATGCGTGAGTCAAAAGGAGCACTCAAGTGGGATGTATCATTCGTGTATGTCCGTCCTGACAGTGCCTATGTAGTCAAACGGGTTGATGCCGTTTGGGGAGACGGGCTTTATCATGTCCCGAACGAAGGTGAGTGGGCGGAAATGTACAGTGTGCTTGTCGACTATGTGAAGCAGCACCCAGAAGTTGTACAGGATGAACCCGCCAACACGCCTACGCTGGATGAATTGAAAACAGCGAAGAAGGCGCAGATCGACGCGGAAACATCCGCCTCCATCCTCGCCGGGTTCGACTACCCCGTGGACGGCGTGACCTACCACTTCAGCTACGCGCTCGACGACCAGCAGAATTTTTCCGACACGGCGAACGTCTGCCTGATGAAGCAATCGGGGATGCTTGGTCTGCCCGACTCCCTGACGTGGAACGCCTACACGCCGGGCGGAGAACTGGCGCGCTTGACCTTCGACGCCCCGGGCTTCCTCGCGCTCTATGCGAACGGGGCCATGCGGCACAAGAACGAGACGATGCAGCGGGGCGGGGAACGTAAGGCGGCGGTACAAGCCGCTGCCACGGCGGATGAGATTGCGGCGGCCTGACTCGTGACGAAGCGAAAAGCCGTAGGAGAATCCGATGCCGGTTATTGATGTGACAACCTTTACCGGAATGCGTCCCGCCGTTGCCGGTCACCTGCTTGAGCAAAACGAAGCACAGTCGGCATTCAATGTGGATACATCCACAGGTGTCCTATCCCCCGTGTATGCTTCCCGGCTGGAAGCGCAGTATCCTTTCATTGCGGGCTCCCTCTTTCGTCATGATGCCCGCGCATCGGGGAAGGGGCTCGTCTGGCGGGTTTATCCAGACAAGAGGCAGTTTGTTGAATCGCCAGTCGCCGGAGACCCGCATTCGCGTCTGTACATGAGTTCTCCCAATGGACTCCGATTCATCGACGGGCACGGGAACGAATATGCCCTCGGCATCAAGGCACCGGAGAAGGCCCCGCGCGTTGGTGATGCGGGGCAACGGGGCGGGCCGGTATCTTTCGACGCAGAGACGAAGACCATGACCTTCACGTCGACGGATCGTGCGGCGTGCCCTTATCTTACTCCCGGGGGAAAGGTGGTTTTCTCGGGGATGCCGCCCTCGCCCCTCGCAGCAGGCACGACATATTCCGTACTGGAAGGCGTTCCCGACGGACAGGGTGGGCATCGTTACAGGCTTGGTAATCCGGCCTCCTCCTCTCCGAATACGCCCATAGCTTTCGCTGACGGCACGGCGCAGTGCTCTGTAGCCTATGAAGGCCGGCAACAGAACCGCGTCTATGTCTTCACTGTGGTGAACAGCTACGGGGACGAGTCCGCGCCGAGCCTGCCCGCCAGCGTCACAACCGATATTTCGTGCAATCAGCGTATCCTCGATCTCGTGTATGCGCCCGCCGCAGGCGAGGCCCCTATGGCGAAAAAGCGGATTTACAGGCTGGCCACGGGAGAGAGCGGAAATTCGGACTACCTGTTCGTTGCGGAAATCGACGGTGGGCTTACCGAGTTTACGGACAACCGCCTCGACGTGGAGCTTGCGGAATCGCTTCCATCCCTGAACTGGCGACAGCCCGACCCTGGACTGCGCCATGTCGTGTCCCTCCCCGGAGGGGTCCTTGCGGCACATACTGCGGGTGGCGTCTACCTCTCGGAATCCTATAAGCCCTACGCATGGCCGGAAGCCCACAACTACACTTTTCAGGGGCGTATCCAGACCATAGCCGTTTCGCAGCGTACGCTGTTCGCGCTCACGGAGAGCGTCGTGCACGCCCTGACCGTGGACGATCCTGCCTCGGCATTCGCCACGACACTCGACGGGTATGCGCCGTGCCTGTCGGCTGACGGAACCGTCACTTCGCCGCTCGGAGTCCTTTTTCCCTCTTCGGACGGCCTCTATCTGGTGTCACAGGGTATGACCTCTCCTCAAAACGTAACCGACGGGCTCATCAGTGATCGGGAATGGCATGACCTGAACCCGTCATCTTTTTTCGCGGTGTTCTACGACACCACGTATCTCGCCTTTTATCGGCGCCTGAACGGGGAATACGGAACGCTGATGCTTGACTTCGGCAAGAATGGGCAGGCCCGGATGCGGCTCATGGACGAGTGGGGGATGGCGATTGTCGTCGTACCCGGTGGACGGAAAATCTATTATACCAAGCAAATAGGCAATACTGGCGAAAGCGGTCTGTATGAAATGTTCGGCAATGAAGATGCTCCTTATATAGCCACATGGCGTTCCAAGGAATTTGTTTTTCCGACTCCGGTGAACATGGCGGCGGCTATCGTCGAGAGCGAGGGCGACGAGATGGATGGCGGCGAAGAGGAAATCCTGTTTTGGGGCGGGGCCGTTGGGGATCAGATGTCTGGCGAGATCCCCTTTGGCGATGAGGATTCGGACGTGTACCCCGGCGGCACTCCCATTTCTTCAGTGCTCCGTGTCTTCGCCGACGGGAAACTCCGGGCAACGCTGTATGTGAAGCCCAACAGATTTATGCGGTTGCCGCAAGGATACGCGGCCCGGCGTTGGGAGTTTGAAATCACGACGCTCAAGCCTGTGAAGAGGATCGCCATAGGCACGGCGATCGAGGAGCTGCGATGAAAAATCCGTTGCCGCCCGTCCCTGCGAGGACGGACCCGGAATTGAGAGCCTTTCTGGAGTCGGTGCGGTCAGCCGTCAAGACGATTCTGGAGAGGGGGAATCTGAATGCGGGCGATTTGAAGGATGCTGGCATCATCACCGCCGAGCAGGCCGAGCGCCTGAAAGGGCGGGGAGGGAAGTAGGATGTATGGCATGACCCACAAGTCGGCGCTGCCGGACGTGGCCCTGTATGAGCTGTACGATCGTCTGAAGGATGCCGGTCGATTCCACGAAACGTTTTACGATGGCGAGATTGAAGACAGCCACCACGGCTTTCGGGACTATGCGCGCCGCCCGGACATCCATTTATGGGCCTTGAGCCACGGCGGCGAGCTTTCCGGCATGTGCTGGCTCACGCATGTCTGCCACGGCGGGACGGCCTTTGCGCATTTTGCCATGCTGCCGAACCTGCACCCACTGGTGACGCTGCGTCTCGGGCGGTTCGCCGTGGCCTCCATGCTCCGGCTGCAGGACGAACGCGGGGCGTTCATTTTGGAGGCGTTGCACGGCACGACGCCCGTGCGCCGCCCAAAGGCCGTGCGGTGGGTCCAAAAGGTGGGTTTCGTCTCGGTGGGCGAGCTGCCGTATGCGGTTTTTATGGCGGATACGGGCCGGAATGAGCCGGGACTTATCAGTTATGCGGACCGGACGACGGCTCCGGGCGCATGGTGCGGAGAAAAGGAATGAGAATTTACACGCGGATTGAGATGGAAATGCGGACGGGACGGGTGTTGCACGCCTGTTCCAGCGAGTACGCGGGGCCTATTGCCTGGCTCAAAGGCGGCAAGGGCGGCGGAAGTTCCACCACGAACATCAGTTCCGAGCCGGACAAGGAATACAATGCCCGCATGGCTTCGGTTGCGGAACGTCAGCAAGGCCTTTCCGATCAGTTCTTTAAATGGTGGCAGGATGTGCAGGCTCCTGTGGAGAAGGCCAATGCCGAAGCCCAACTTGGGCTTATCCCCGTACAGACGGACATAGTTAAAGAAGGGCTTGAAGGGTTCAAAGGCATCCAGACGGACTTCTACAACACCTCCCGCCCAACCTCCACGGAAACCTACGCGGGCCGGGCGGTAACCGACGCGAACATGGCGCTGTCCAAAGCCACGGGCAGCATGAACCGGAACATGAGCCGGATGGGCATCAGCCCGACAAGCGGCGCGGCGCAGTCGGCCAGCCGCGATTTGGCCATACAGGGGGCCGCGTCCATTGCGGGGGCCGCGAACACGGGCCGGATGCAGGGCGAGGAGATGAACCTGAAAAAACTGTCCGGGGCGATGGCCTACGGGCTTGGAGGGTAAGGAATGAAACTCATGTCGTATACGTCGGCGATGCAGCAGGGATTTGTACCCCGGCTCCAGAGCATGATGCCGCAGGCTCCGCAGGGGCCGAGCCTTGCTGGTGGGATGCTCGGAGTCGGAGTGGGGCAGGAGGGGAATGGAAGCCTCATTCCCACGCCGCAGGGAGACGCAGGAGGCGATGCGCTCAAGGGACTGCTGCCCCAGTCTAGGCCGCAGCAGACGCAGCCCGGCCAGCAACCCGCGCAGCCGGGGATGGGGACCATGCGGCAGAACGTCACCCCGGACGTGCGCGGTCAGCTCCGGCAGGGCATCGGGCTTGAGACGCAGCCTGCGATGAAGGCGGCTGGAGGCGCGTATGCCTAGAGGATTGTTCCAGATGGGGACGCTCGGCTGGACCCCGGCGGCGCAGCTCGCCACGCAGAATCAGGAAGGGGCCGCGCGTTCCTATGCCTCGATGGACAAGGCCGTGAACCAGACGCAGACCACCAAGGTCAGTGGGGGAAGCAGTAATATCTTCGGGGATATTCTTCCTGTCGTCGGCGCGGCTGCGGGGTTTGCACTCGGAGGAGCGAATCCCTTGGCGGGAATGGCACTCGGGAGCACGCTGGGCGGCGGCATAGGTTCGGCAATAGGCGGGCAGAGTGCGGCGACGCTTGGTGGACTTGGAACGCTTGCGGCTGGAACTCTCTCCGATATGTCGCTGAAGTCCGGTGAAGGGGTACAGAACCTTATTGGAGACGATACCGCGAAAAAGAATATTGCTAATCGGCTTGGGAAATTTTGGTAGGAGAACGTATGGGACGAGGTGGTTACGCAAGTTTGGCGGGGGCTGCGCCGATTAACAGTTTTGGGCAAGATTTTCTCGGCGGGGCAGCCGCAGGCGAGAAGATGCGGCAAGTTGTCTGGGATATACAGATCAATGACCGACTGAAACAGATCGGCGACGCGGTGACGCAGGCGGGAGGCTCGATAGACGGAATCGACCCGACACTGTTTTCCGACCCCGTGGGGTTACGGGCGCTTGGCGAGTACACGACGCAGTACAATTCCTCGCAGGAGGGGTTGCAGAAGGCGTGGAAGAATCACGATCAGGCAATCATGCGGATGTTTGAAACGACAAACATGGCCCCACAAGCCTACGCCCAAAGCCGTGATCCGAGCGTACTCGATCAAGCTTCGGACAAGCTGGGATTGCCCTACCAGACGCAGTACAACCCCGAGACGAAACGTCATGAAGTGATGTACGCCGGAAGATTCGGGCCGGAGGCCACAGGACAGAGTTTCACGTCCGATGAGTTGAGCAACCTTTACGGTGGGCTTGCCAAAGATCCGAAGCGGTTCAGTCAACTTGCTTTCCAGTACTCGCTGGCGACGATGCGCCAGAACGAGGACTACCTGAAAGATCCGAGCAAATGGCTGTACGACAACGACGGTAAAACCGTGTTCGTGCCACGCAAGATGATGACTGCGAACGGCTTTCGGTCAGGGTACATCGTGACGGACACGGCAAACAAGACGTCCAAGTTCATGACGAACGAAGAACTGCAACAGGCAGGCGTATTCCCGAAAGACCTTCAGACCATGAAGGGGCTGTTTGACATGGAAAAGGGCCGGGCGGACATGGCGAACGACAAGGTACGCCTCGGCTATGAAGGACAGCGCGTCTCACAGGGATGGGCAACGCACAACCTCAACCGTGAGCGGTTCGAGTACGAAAAAGGCGATGGGCTGATTCCGGGAATGCCCGGCATCAACCGAAAGGGTTTCAAAAAGACAATGGACGCCGATTTCAATCAATGGATGGCCGCAGCGGGGTACGCTGTAAAAAACGGTGCCTTCTACAAGCCGGAATACAACAAAGACGGAAGCATCGCTGTTGACGACGAAGGAAAACCCAAGCTGAGGGCCATGTCACCCGCAGAGGTTGGAGAGGCACGGGCCGAGCATCAACAAGATTTCGTGAAGCGATACACAGGGCAGTCGGCTCCGGGACAGGGGGGAGATGTTGGAAATATCATTCTCTCTCGTGGGTTGGAGTATAAAGGCGGTAAGCCCTCCGTGCCCCCTGCTGGCAATGGCGGGAATATACCCTCTCAGGGAAAAACCTCCACTGAACAGCCTGCGCGTCTCGGTGGGGGGATGTTCGGCAATTCTGTCGGACCCACCGATAAGCCCCAAAGAGCAGAGGATGCAAAACTCAGTGGGGCTATGCCGGGAACTGCCGCTTCTAGCTCTACACAGGAAAAGGAACGGATACTGCCGCCCAAGGGCAGTGTATGGGAAAGGATGCCTGACAAATACGAGGCTTACACCAAGGTATTCGGAAAACGTCCTGATAAAGTGAAACCCGCTCTTGCCGTGAAGGAGCTAGATGCCGAGCTTGAGCGACTGGCAGAGGAAAAATTACGCGAAGGGATGGATAGGCCGAACTGGTGGGAGGCAGATCTACGCGGCCTTGGTTCCGAAGGGGCGCTGAAGCCTGCCATCGAAAAGGCGAAACAATTCATCATGGACGAAATTTTGACATCAAAAGGTTATTACTCTTCTCAAAGCTAGATGAATTTATTGCTGTTCTTTGACAACCGCATAGAGAAAAGGAGGAGAAAACAAGGGCCGGGTTCCTCACGGTTCCCGGCCCTGCTTTTGTAGTCAGCCCTCACACCCTAGGGGCTGTAAGGTGTGCGGCTTCCTTGTCCGATGCCTCGACCATCCATGCGGGGAAGTCCACATTGACGCGTTTGGTCTTCACGTTGGGCCGTTCCGCTTTGGACATGTCGGCAAAGGGCATCACACTGCCGCCATCATCAAAGTATTCATCAAAATCATTCGCTTTCATAGGCAGTTATCCATGATGCTACGGATGTCGCGTACTACATTGTCATGCCGCTTACGGAAATAGTGGGCAACTTCACGTGATGTGGTAGCGGGACGTCCATCGTGGAGAGAAACGGAAGGGACGGGATCGGAGAGAAGAAGGGCCTGACTCATATGAGCCTCCAGTTATTTAGTAGTATGGCTTTGGATATGAGAAAAGCCGGGTCTCAACTACGCTAACTGGAGCGCTGCTCTTATTCCCCGTGAGGGTATTGTATTAGGAGCTATCAACCCGGCAAAATATGCATGGATAGATGAGCATTGCAGCCCAAAAAGAAACCCAGCAAAAAGCCGGGCAGGGACGCGCGTAATTTTTGGAGTCAGCGGCGCGGACACTGCCAGTTAAGTAGTAAAATTAGTGTCATTGAAAACGCGTAAAAAGTCAAGAAAAAGCCCCGCACGAGGCGGGGCCAAGAAGAAATTACAGATTAGTATCTGCTGGAATAATGGCTTTGATGACTTCCGTGGCTCCCATGACTTCCGTGGCTACGGTGGCTATAGTGCGCCGCAATCAAACCACTACCGTTGTGTCCTTCAATCAGATCAGAAAAATACAGCTTTCCCGAGTCGGACGTGGTCAACGCACTGTCGTTTGTGATGGATGAGGTCGCCTGTGCTTCGGACTTGTTGAGCCCGAGACCGGATGCGACAAAACTGGCAAATAGGAACAGTAAGTAAACAGCCTTTCTCATACTTCCTCCCGTATAGGTTGTATATGTTCAAGCGGCAGTGAGACGGATGTGCTGAAAAATCCTGCACAGTCCTCCTGCCGAGTACATTCCGAACATTGTTGTACATATCGGTTTTTCCATGTTGAAATGGATTGCCGGGCAAAGGGGCGGATACGCGGGGTACAGAGGCAAAGAGGAATATTATAAACAGAAACAGGAAGCCCACGGCGATGCATATAGAGTACGGCTAAAGCGAGTTCTTCCTTGTATTCATGGGGGGATACGGCAATACGTTCCTTATTCGCTGCGGCATATCCACAAAGTTCCAGCCCCATCAAGGCATAGTGGGAGCAGAAGGGAAAATAGCTGTAGACGTGCTCAGCAAAATGGAGCAATCGCTTGTAATTGAGCTTTGTTATGACATGGCGAATTTCTATATATGCGCCGCATTGTGCCAAATTGTAGATACCGAGTTGCGTTTTATCGAAACTTCCTTTTTTCCCGACAAGTTCATCGTGGATTTGATCTATTTCGGAATGGAGCGAAACGCAAAACAAAGTATTTGCCGATGCAGCATGGGCTGCATCACGAGCAAATGTCATATCTGAAAATGTTTTACCGTTTGTCAGAATGTTGATGACGGATTCTGGGTGTTCCTTCGTGCATCGGTATAATAGACGGATAAAGTTATCTTTGAGAAGTGTTGGTTCTCCACCAGTGATACAGATATGAGGGACATGCTTGCCATGAAGCAAATCCAGTATATTTTCCGCTTGTTGCAGGAGCTCGGGAGCATGCTTCTGAGGAGGCTGCGGGCACATGAGGCAATTGCAGTTACAGGCTTCAGTAAGCATGAGTGAATTTTGCAGGGAATCTTTTTCCCAAAGGACGATAGCAGTGCCGCTGTCGTTGAGGCAAACAATATCGCCTTCTTTGACTTGATCCAAGTCATCGGCATGCCAGAGTGTGTCGGGATGTAGAAACGTTCCTTTTTCTCCATTGGTAATGCACCCCGCGTATCCTAGGCAGCCCATGTCCAAGTGCGGAGTAACCAGAATGGCTTTGCTCCGGGCATAGAACGGTCTTCTTGTCGTTACTGCCTCACCGATGATGGGCGCAAAAGCTCCTGATGCCTGTCCGTTAATTGTGCGCATGTCGTGCCACCAGTGCCGGATTTCGGGTTATCCAGCTCCAAATAATGGAATCTTCATCATCACTGCTGTTTCTCAATAATTCAAAGAGTCCTGTAAAAAGTGTTTTGTGTTTGATACAAAACGGAGAATTTTCCATGTTTCTCAGTTCATCACCGGTTTCCAGGTAGTTCCGAACAGGGTCAGTACCACAATAAGCCTGATAGACACACCATGCACAGGAAGGAGTCGTTTCGACACAGGCCGTAGCAGTCATTTGTTTCAGTTTCGGACCTGCAAAAATTTCCTGATATGAGTCGTGTAGAACATTGCCCAGACAGAAATGCCTGTCCCCCATGCGCGCCAGCATTCTTGCCTCATCGGAAGGAAAAACAGAACCGTCAAAGTCATAAATGACGCCGCTGATGCCCGCACCTGAAGGGGACTGGAGATCCACGAAACCTGTAGAGAACGGTGTCAGGATTCTAGACAGGAGGAGTGTAGCGAAATGTTCAGGGAAAAAGACGGATTTGTTTTTTTCCAGAATATATTGGAGAGCCCGAAGATACTGGCTTGTAAAGGCGGCCATGCTGTAACCTAGCGTGTTGGCCTGTTCTGCGGCAAAACCATAAGGATTCAGAGAGCGGATAAAGATACCACTCATACCTTGGCGGATATACTCGTCAATGACTTCTTCGAGTCGATGAAGGGAAAAAGCCGTCGTCGTCATCAGCGCGTCTACGCCGTCATGACCAAGAATACGGCGGGAGGTATCCAGCCTTTCAAGAAAGCGGTCGTATGAGCTACCACCGGTTCTCACTATTCGGCATTTATCATGAATTGTTTTCGGGCCATCCAGTGAAGTGGAAACCGATATATTGTGATCTCGGCAGAACAACAGCTGCTCTTCCGTGATGCCAATCAAATTTGTACAGATGACGAAACTGACATTCTTATTTAAGAGAACGGCCTTCTTTTCTGCATAGGTTACTGTTGCCGTGATGACATTCCAGTTGAGAAGTGGTTCTCCGCCTTGAAATTCGATTTTAGGGTGCTTGGTAGGAGATTCAAAAATCATATCGACGATTTTTTCCGCCACATCAACAGGCATATCGTACTTGTAGGCATCCTGTTCAGCACAGGAAACCTGGCAATACTCACAGCGTTGGTTACAGCGTAACGTGATGACCATCATGTGAAGTGAGGTAAACTCACGGAGAAATGACTTTCGTGATCTGTATTTTGCGGCTATTTTTTGTAATGCCACCTCAGGATCATCTTGAGCGACGAAAAGCTTTCCCTTCAGATTCAGAAAATCCTCTGAAGATTCATCAAACTCGTGCCTGACGAGTGAATCAAAGCGATTTTCCTCCAAAAAAAGGAATTCGCCACACTCATTGACCATTAGGACATCATGTTCAGGAAACCTTGCAAACTGAAAAGGCAACATCTGATACATGCTATTTGCTCACAGGTGAAAAGGCGTATTCAATAATAATATTACGCAACTGCCCAAACTCTTTTTGTAAATCTATGCGAATTTGTTGATCTATGAGATCATTCATAAATTGCTTGAGGAGATCCTCGCTGAGGCTGGAATGGGCTTTTGCTGAGATGGTGATTTCGACATCAAACTCCCCAACAGGCTGAACAGAGACAAAATACTGCTCGCTATATTTGCCGGAAACGGTGAGGACGGAATCCCTCTCAAAGAATTTTTTACTGGCAAGGATAGTTCCTTTCATACCATCTTCACTAAGTTGAAAGGGAACCTGTTGTTTTTCCATGTAATCATTCTCCTAGAGAGATTTATTTTATGCACAATAAACAGTAAGTTTTTACATACTCGTTATTCTATATTTTGAAAAGTTCAAAGAACGACGCATATGAAAAAAGGCCACCCGAAGGCGGCCTGTATTTTGCACTAATCCTTTTTCCAGAACTTCCACCAGCTCCGGGGAGAGCGTTTTTCCTCTTTCCCCGGGAGGTTCTTCAAGGAAAACAGCGGGACACATCTCGTCATATCCCGGTGCGCCGCCAGCGGCTGGAGGGATTCCTTGGCTATGCGGCACTCGGTGATGACATCATTCAGGGCGGAACGGATTCCACGGGCATGATGAGGGGCAATCACCTTTGACTCCACAATAATCCGCTGCACATCGCCAAGCGCGACACTGGCGCGGGCCACGGATGTCAATACTTCCGCCCGGCTTTGGGCTGGAGGGACAGACTCTTCCTCTGATTCGACTTGGGCTTCCAACCATTGGAGAAGAATCGTATTCCCGAGTACTGCACAAAGCCGGGGAAGCATTTCGAGCCCGGGGAGATAGCTGTCCCCTGACTTGAGGTAACGCTTGATCACCGACGGGGAGACATTCAGCCGCTCGGCAATTTCATCGGTCGTAAGGGCGCTTTCATCCTTCGCAAGCTGGAACGCTTCCGTTCCGGTCATATTCTTCAAGTCCGCCATGTGGTCTTTTTCCTCAAAAAGATACGCTGATTGTCTTCCGCAAAGGCTATATTTACTTCGTGATACCGCTATATGTATAAGGAGGCAATCATGAGCTTAAGCAAGGAAGAACTCGTGTTAACCGCATGTTTTCTCAAGAGTACGGATATGTCGATTTCCATCGAGGATGCGTTGGGTGATGCGAAGCAGATCGACACGAGCCTCCCTGTGTCATTTGATCCTGCGTATAGCCGCCTGCTGGCGAAGGCCGCATGTATATTGCTTGCGTCGAACTGCCTGTCTCCGGGAGACGCGATAGCTGAGGCTCAGAAAGTTATAATGCTTGCCGAACTCTGATACCTTCTTGTATCATTGGCATAAAGCTCCTCCTTTTCTCTTTGTTTTTAACACATTGAAATGGAGGAGTTTTCTTTGAAGACAATCGGTGAATACCGCGCCCGTTACCCGCAGCTCCGTGAGCTTACAGACTATCAGCTTACCCGTGCCGTCTATGACACCACGGCCCCGGACATGCCGCTGGAGGATTTTGCGAAAGCGTTCGGAGGGGTGACGGAAGAAGACCCCGAGGAACTCAAGATTCAGGAGTATAACCTTTCCCATCCCGACGATCCCATCCGCCGGGAGGACATGGGGAAGGCGAGCCTTCTCTCCGACACTGGGCATGGCATCGCTGCGGGCATCAACGAGCTTGCGGCAATCCCTTTCTGGCTTGCGGAGGAGGCGGGCATTGAGTCCGCGGGCAAGGCCAAGGACTATTTCCTGAAAAGCGCCGAGGAGAAACGCAAGGGCTACTCCCCGGAAATGAAGCTGGCTCAGACAGATGAGTTCTTCACGGAGGAGCCCGACGGTTCTTATGGCCTTGGCGGGGCATGGACGTCTCCCCGGAAGATTTTGGGAAGCGTTGCTGAATCCGCGCCCGGCATGGTCGGGGGGATGGGCCTCAGCGCACTCGCGGCACGGGGGCTCATGAAGGCGGGGTTTTCGCGCGGGCTTGCCTGGGCGGTCGGGTCTTCGCTCGGTGAAGGAACCATCGGCGGCGCGCAAAACGCCCTCGATGTCCATGAGGCGATTTTGGCCATGCCCGAAGACAAGCTTGCGGCCTCGCCCGAGTACCAGGAGATTCTGCAACGTACGGGGGATCCAAAGCGGGCACGCGAGGAGCTGGCCAATTCCGTAGCCGCAATGACGGGGCTCAAGACAGGGGCTTCCACTGCGGTCTTGTCCGCGCCGTCCGGCTATATGTTCGGCAAGATCCTTGGCGGGGAGACGGGCAAAACGCTTCTGGGGACGGCGGCCAAGCAGGGGGCGGCTGAATTCGGCGAAGAGGCCGGGCAGAGCGGCGCGGAACAATATCTCTCTCAAGCGGAACTGCAACGCGCCGATCCGACCATTGACCCTATGAGCGGAGTTGGGGAAGCGGCTGTAAGCGGCGGTTTTGCCGGTATGGCGATGGGTGGCGGCATGGGCGGTTTCGGGCATGTGCTCGGGGGCCGTGCGCAACAGCAGCCCGGGGCTCCTGCGGTCTCCGATGCGCAACCAGTTCTCCCACCCGAACAGCAGGCGGCCTTGCCCGAAGGTGGGCATGGATCCCCTCTTGAGCTTGGTCCCGGTCAGAACATCGTCATGGGAACGGACAGGGCATACGAAGACCCCATCGCCACACCGCCTCCCACCTCCCCGCTGCAGAAGGGGATGGAGGCCATCCTTGGCGGTCCTCTCGGCCTTTCCACTGCTCCCGCCGCGCCCGACTTCGCCGTTACGCCGGGCGGGCGGGCCGTGTCCGCAAATGGTATCGTGCAGCCGGATGCCTTTGGCCCCATCGCGGCGGGGATGCGTTCAGACATGCCGCCGTTGCTGGCGGATCAGGTCTATGACGTCGATTATTCCGTAGTCCCCGACGCGCCCAAAGCTCTGAGCGAAGCTCCACGAGGGCTTCCCTTGGGGCAGGACAAATCGCCCGTCGCACCGGAGTCTCCTCAACCCGTTGCCGTGCAGACCGACGGCGAATCTACTCCGTTGCAGCTCACCCACATCAACGACAAGTCCTTCATGCTGCACGGCGACACCGGGCCTTTCGAGGAGGCAATCAAGGCGGCTGGAGGACGGTTGGATCGCAAGGTTGGGGGATGGCGTTTTCCGCTTGCCAGAGAAGGGGAAATCAGGGAGTTGTTTAGTATCCCTCTCGGCACAGAGACAGTGCCGGGAAACAACCTTGTCTCCGAAGCATCGGAGGCGTCACCGGACGTTCTGCGGGAAACTCCTTTGCCCGTATCCGGCGATATGGCAATGTCCGGGCAAACCGGACTGGAGGTAACACATGGCGGTCTACAGCAAGGAACGACCGGAACTGGAACTGGAGAGCTTCTTTCGGAGCCTGTACGCATCGACACGACGGGGAATCCGGAAGAATTGGATGCGGTTACGGGAAGACCCGGAGATTTCCCAATGGGAGATCGGGGAAGTCGACCGGATATGGATACGGCTGTACCGGGAGCTGGTGGAACAGAGGCCGGACTTGGAGCCGTTGTTCAACGAGCCGCGGGACCTGTCGAGATTCCCGCAGAAGGGGTGGATGCGTCCTTGCTCAGTCCTGATCGACGGAATGTTCCGGACGGTGGGGCCGGAAGATATGCTGAGAGAGGAAGAGCAGGAAGAGGATTCGAAGGACATGGACAAATGGGACGCGATGTACCCGGAGGAAGCGAAAGAGCGGAGCGCGCGGCACTGGAGGGAAATGGGACTCAAGGAGTAGAGCAAAAACTTCTTCGGGCTATTGAACGGCAAAACGGCGAGCTTACCCCGGAGGCGGAGGCATGGGCGCGGAGTTTACCGCCGGAACGGCAGGAGGCTGCTTGGCAGCAACTGACGCTGGATGCCTTCAAAGGCTATACTGCGTCCAATCTGAGAGTCGATGAAGCCTCGTTAAAGTTCATTCCACTCAGTAAGGAGACAAATACCTCCCTTCAATTGAAGGCTCTCGCCAATGTGTTCGGGCAGGATTTGATCCTCTTCCGGGACGCTTCAAAACAGCCTACGGGCATCCTCGGCGCAACGGTTCCTGCCATCAACAATGTAATTTTCATGGAAGAGAACCGGGAAGGGTACAGGCCGCATCTGTCCGTTCTTGGACACGAGATGCTGCATAACCTGCGTAATGGGGCACCCAGGCTTTACAATGAGTTCAAGGAATATCTTCTTTCTGAGCAGAAACCCGACACGCTGCAACGCTATCGTGAAGATCTTGACCGCCGAACGGGCCATGACGGGACCGTGGGCCGCATGTCGGACGACAAGATTCTGGAGGAGATCGGGGCGGACCTTGTGGGCAAGCGGCTCACCGAAGAATCGTTCTGGGCAAAGATGGCTGAAGAGCGCCCGAGCCTGTTCGCGCGGGTGTCCCAGTTTGTCCGCGACTTGCTGGACAGAGTGACGGCAGCATTCCGTGCTGATCCCCTGCCCGCAGCATGGGTGAAGGATTTTGACACGATCCGCCGCCATATCGATGCCATGATGGGGCAGTGGGCAGAGAAGAACGCACGGGCAAAAACCGGCGGTACGCCGCCTCACTCTGGAAACACACGGGAGGTTCTTGATGGAAGAGACGAAACAGTACGGAACGCCGGGAGAAACGGCGGAGAAGGAAGCGATCATGCAGGTGGACTTCTCCAAAGCAACCGGGGAAGACATGGCGCGCCTGTTGACCTCGTGGGCGACGGAGGACGAGGAGGAGATGGAGGACGCGCTGCACAACCTGCCCCGGAAGGACGGGAAGGTGAACGGCCCCGACAGCCTGTAGCCGTCAAGATTCCGAATAGGGCGGACGAACCCGCACATTACGAGCTTCTGGAAGCCGACGATGTGCGGGCTTCCCATCTGCCTTCCAGAGGTTTTCAGAAGAACCCCGCATATGGGCTGGAGAACGAGCGGCGCTACCATGACGAACCGGGCAGCCGGGCCAAGGTCATGGAGAACGCGGCCAAGCTCGATCCGGCTTTCCTCATGGAGTCCGTGGACGCAAACCACGGGGCTCCCGTCATTGATCATGACAACAACGTCCTCGGCGGCAACGGGCGGGCCATGTCCATTGCCCGGGCCTATGAATCCTTCCCCGAACGGGGCGAACAGTACCGCGAGACGCTGAAAGCCAATGCCGACAGGCTCGGCATCGATCCCGCGCAGGTGGATGCCATGCGTTCGCCCGTGCTGGTGCGCCGTCTTGAGCGCGGCATGTCGCGGGAAGAGCGCCAGCAACTTGTCACGGCCATGAACGACGACTTCAAGGATGCCAAGGAGAAACGGGCGTCCGGGAAGTCTCGCGGCGACAGGTTCGGCAGGCGGACGCTGGACATGCTCTCCGCCGGATTGAAGGACGCCGAGAGCCTGCGCGAGTACTTTGATACGCCCGCTTCCGTAGCCGTCGTCGAACGGATGATGGAGGATGGCGTGATCCAGCGTTCCGAGCGCAATGCGTTAGTCGGAGCCGACGGTCTGCTCAATCCTGACGGCAAGAAGGTTGTCGAGGAAGCTCTTCGTGGTCGTATCGCACGAAGTTACGAGGCGCTGGCGAAACTTCCGGCTGATGTCGTCGGCAAACTCGATGCTGCCATCCCGCATATTCTGGTGGCCGAAGGCATCGGCAAGCTGTGGAACATCACAGAGCACGTCAGGGATTCCGTGGATCTGCTGGTCGGTTTCAAGGGGAGCGGCGTCAAAGAGCCGGACACCTACCTCAAGCAGGTGAACATGTTGACGGGCCGGGCTCCCGTACAGGATTTCTCCAAGCAGGCCATAGCCCTGTTCCGCATGGCGCTGGACGCGAAGAAGGGCGAATACGTCAAAGCGTTCGAGAGCTACCTCAAGAACGCCAAATTATCCCCGGAAGCGGGTAATATTCCCGGCGTTGCGAAACCGCAGGACAAGGCCTTCCGCGATGCCTTCGGGATGAAAACGGAAGCTATGCCGAACAAACCGGAAAAGCGGGAAGCGGAGAAGCCACAGACGGAAGAAGAGACGAAGGGGCAGCCGCCGGAAAAGAGTCCGAAAAAGGAACCGCAGGAGCAGACTTCCGGCAAACCCGGAGACGCTGGACACGTTGAACGCCATCGGGCTCTCTACAAATCTCTCCTGAACGGGAAGGCTTCCCTTGAGGACTATCACCGTGGTTTTTCGGCTTTGCTGGAAAATGAGGAGGCTGTCCGTGCCGAACTGTCCGGCATGACCGTCAATGCCTTGCTTGCGCGTGGCGGCGCCATGTTCGCGTGGCGGCACAAAGGGGATAAAAAGGCAGATATCGTTGATGCGCTGTACCGGGACATGCTGTCCGACTTTACTCTTGGGCAGCCGTATTCCGTCAGCGGATTCATGGGTATGGGCCCGGAGGAATACCGGAAAGCCACCGTCGCCAGCATCCGCAGGATTGTGGATGCCCAGAGCGAGCAGACGTTGGCGGATTTCGCCAGAGACGCCGCGGCGCAGCGCGAAGAATACGCCAGCCGTCGCAAGGCCGAACGCGAGGCGGTCGAGAATCCGAAGACGTTGGAGGATTTTCGGTCGTTCATCCGGTTTCATATGGATGAAGGCAAGACGGCTAGTGAGGCCCGTGATCTGCTTTCATTCGAGCAGAGGGAACAGTTTGACCGTCTCGCGGCGGAAGCGAGCAGGAGCACGCGAAAAACAAAGGCGGAACCTGTCCTTTCCTCTTCGTCCCAGACCACTGGCGGAGAAATCATTGCCACAAAGCATACGCAGAAAGGACATGATCTGTTCGTGGTTCGTCTTGAAGACAGAGTAAGCCGGGAGGATTACCTTGCTCTGTTGTCCAGTGCCAAGAAGCTCGGTGGCTATTATTCCAAGTTCCGTGGCAATGGGGCCGTACCGGGATTCCAGTTTACCGGACGGGAACAGGCTGAAGCGTTTCTGAAGCTGGCGCAGGGAGATAAGGCCGAGGCTCAGGAAGCGGTGAAGGCCCGGCGGGATGCCTATGAGGATGACCGTTCCCAGACCGCCGTACAGCGTCTCAATGAAATGGCTGACAGGCTGGATGGGGATGCCGATGCCAGCCTGAACGCGGCGCGCAAGGTGAACACGGCAAAGCGCGCGGGGCAGGCGGCGGCCGCCGATGCTATGGCCTATGCCGACAAGTCATTGGCGAAGACTATGCGGAACATCGCCGGGGCCATCGGGAACGGAACCGCGACATTCCTTGACCGCGTGCGCGAGAAAAAGCAGGTCGAGCAGCTTCGGGATGCCCTGCGAATGGCGAAATGGGAAGAGGACAAGACGAAATACCCCGCATGGGATCAGCGCGAGAAGCACAGCGAAGAACCGGCGACCACCCAGACCGTAGAGTTTGCCGCCTTCCCCCACTACAGGCTCTACCGTTCCAGTTGGGCTGAACTCGGCAGAAAGCTCAGCGAGAAGGATGGCACCAAGAGCCTCGGGAAGAAGATTCTTTCCGTTGCCGACGATGTGACCGAAACCTATCTGGAGTTTGCCCATTCGCATCTGGAGGAGGTTTCCACCTATACGACACAGGCCGGCAAGCCCGCCGTATTCAAATCCCGTGAAGATGCGGAAAAGGCCATTGCCCGCAGCGGCTATCGTGGCAAGGCCGTGGTATTGCCGGTGAAGCGCGGGGAGAACAGAATAATCCTGTCTCCTTCTGCGGCGCAGGAGCGCGGTATATGGAAAGGCGATGATGACCGGATGCTCTCCTTGCGTCCCGAGCTGGTCGATGAACTGTTCGACAAGCAGGGAAGCACTTCCCGTGACATTCCCTGGCAGCTTTCTGATATTCGGCAGAAGAGGAAAGCCCTTGCACGGATGGGGATTGAGACGCCCGCCGAATACCGGATGGCTCTGCGGGAGTTCGTGGGGCTTCAGGCGGCAGCCAAGCAGGACAAGGTGCGAGAGCTTGAACGCAGCGTCATGCGCGACGCGGCGAACAACCGGGGATGGCTGGACTTTTTCCCGACACCCGTAGCCGTGACGGAGGAAATGCTGGCGGCTGCGGACATCAGGCCGGGCATGGCCGTTCTGGAACCTTCCGCCGGGATGGGGCACATCGCCGACCGTATCCGGGAGAAGGGCGTCGAACCCGTGGTGGCCGAGCTGGAGCCGCAAAAGCGCGAGCTGCTGGAGGCCAAGGGCTACGAGGTCGTCGGAAAGGATTTCATGAAGGATGTTTCCGAGGGCAAGAGCTATGACCGCATCGTGATGAATCCGCCTTTCTCCAAGCGGCAGGATACAGAACACGTGCGGCGGGCCTACGATTTGCTGAAACCGGGCGGGCGTCTGGTCGCCATCGTCAGTGAAGGATCCTTCTTCGGAAAGGACAGCAAGGCCGCTGAGTTCCGTGACTGGCTGGAAGAGGTGGGGGGAACTTCGGAGAAGCTGGCGGAAGGCTCGTTCAACGATCCGTCCCTGCCTGTGACCACGGGTGTCAACACGCGCATGGTGGTTATTGAAAAGGAAGGCACACCGATGGCTTCCGTCACTCCCGGCGAGTTCCTGCCCGCTATGCCGTCCACACGCCTCCGCATCCGCAAGGCCGCGGTGCAGTCCGTCGCGGACGCGCTCGGAAAGCGAGCGGCCAACGCCGCCGATACGCGGGTAGTCCAGTCGTTCGAGGAATTGCCCGAACACATCCGGCAGCTTTACGGCGAGGTGTCGTCGCGTCTGGAGGGCGTGTACGATCCCGCTTCCGGCACGGTGTACCTCGTGGCGGACAATCTGCACAGCACGGCACGTGCGGCGGAAGTATGGATGCACGAGAATATGGTGCATCATGGCTTGAACGGGCTTTTGGGAATGGACGAAAAACGGCGGGTGCTCAACCGGCTGTGGCAGGGTATGGGCGGCATGGGCAATGCGGAAATCGCGTCCGTCGCCAACAAGTATGGGGTTGATCCGCTTTGGGATGTGAAAGACCGCGCTCTGGTCATGGAAGAGTACCTTGCCCGCCTCGCGGAAAAACGGGCGGCAGGCAAGTTGTCCGATCAGGAACAGACGCTTTGGCGACGCTTTGTGGAGGCGGTCTTGCGAGCGTGGCATGCGCTGGTGGATGCCGTGACCGGGCGCACTGGGTCCATGAAATACGAGAACGTGGACAGGCTGTTATCCGCGCTGGATCGGTATGTCTTTGAGGGCAGGCCCGAAGGCATGGCCGAAGGCGGCATGGTCCCGGCTATGGCGTCGGTGGACAGGTCCGGTTCGGATATGGAGGCCGCTCACGCCGCGTGGGCGCAGGTGCAACGCGATGCAGAGGAATGGGGGAGGCAGGTTGACGCCTTCCACCCTCATGAGGGCACCGGAGGAAGGCAACCCCGACTCATGGCGGTGTGCCGCACCCCCGACGTGCTGCAAAAGTTGGGCGCGCCGGATTTGCCGATGACCATGACTGCGGACAATTTGGGTAAGGTGCTTTCCGACAAGGTGGATCACGGACTTCCCAAGGAGCTGGTAAAGCAGCTTCCGCAGGCGCTGGCCGAACCGATTATGGTATTCGAGTCGGCGTCGCAGGTAGATTCCTTCGTCGTTCTGACGGAACTCAAGCATGAAGGCCGTTCGGTTATGGCGGCTGTTCATCTGGATACCGAGAAACAGCGCGTCAGAGTCAACGATATTGCCAGCGCCTACAAGCGAAGCAATGAGGCGTGGTATGCGCGGCAGATAGAAGAAGGGAAGCTCCTTTATCAGGACAAAAAGAAAAGTCTCGCATGGGCGCGGACAAACAGGCTACAATTGCCCAGAGTGCGCAAACTCCCATCGAGACTTTCTGAAAAGAGAGTACTCACCGAAGAGGATATCGTCAAGCCGATTGATCCGGATAACAAGCCGTTGGCCTCCCTGCGGGACATCAAAGATGTCCGCGACATCACCGGCATGAGTGCCGAGGATGCCATGAACCTTGCCAAGAACGATCCGTGGATTGGAAGCATCTTTGGAAAGTCCGGCGACGTGACGCTCATGCAGCGGATTTTCATGTTGCCGCACTGGGTGGCGAAGCGATTCCCCGGCTTCAAGGCCGTGTACGACCGTCAGGTCAGGCGGCAGGATGAACGGGCGGCGGAACGCGCCCGCAGCCTTCAGGAAATCCCTTCTTTGTTCGGAGAGAACAAACTTTCCGGCAAGGACATGGACGAGCTGAAAAAGCTGGTCTGGGATAATGACGGCAAGCAGATTGCCGAGCTTGAGGGCATCGACAAGTTCCTGACGGACGAAGAGCTGGAGAGCGGGCGCACCACCATCAAGGCCAATCCAGAATGGTATGAGGGCTACGACAAATGGCTTTCCAGGCAGCCCGGGTCCGACGTCGTGAAAAAGGCCATGCGCGAAATCAGGGTGAGCCTCGACAACGACCTCATGCGCGCCCACAACCGTCTTGCCCGGATGAGCGAGATGGGAGACGTGGCCATTCAGGAGTTCCGTACCCAGATTGGGCACATCCACAACTACTTCCCCCACCATCGGTACGGGGATTACTTCATTCAGGGGAAGGACAAGAAGGGCGAGGTCGTCTACCGTGAACACTTCGACGCGCTGCACAAGCGGTATGCCCGGCGGCACTTTGAGAACCGCCTTGAGGCGTTGAAGGAGGAATACCCCGACACCGTCTTTGACCTCGACGAAAACACGAAGCTTCCCGACGAGGCTTTCGGGCGTGTCCTTGACCCTGAGGCGATGGAGCAGGTGATCAAGGCGGCTTTGTCCAAAGTTTCCGACAAGGAGCAGGCGGATCGGATTGCCGAGGTGCTGCACGAATCCGTGGCCGACGTGATGAAGTCGTCGGGGTGGGGCTCCCATGCCATCGGACGGAAGAACATACCCGGCTTCGAGAAGGACGACCTCTTCCGGGTGCTCTACGACTACAAGAGCGGGCTTACCGGCTGGCTGACCAAGATGGAATCCTCCAAAGATTTTGCCGAAGCCCTCGGCAAGATCAACGCAAAGGCCCACCCGCAGGAGTGGAGCTACACCTCGCAGTACGTCAAGGACATGCTGCGGAACGGCGACCGTGTGGATCGGACCGTGGGTACTATCAAGTCCGCGGCCTTCGCGTGGTATCTCGGCGGGAACATCAAGACCGCCGTGCTGAACCTCACCCAGAACGTCATCGTCGGCGTGCCGCGTCTGCAAATGGACGTGGAGGGCGGGGCGCGCGCATACATCGACGGCGCCCAGAAGCAGATCGTCAACCAGTACGCCAGACGGTTTACCGGCGACAAGGGCAAGGGACTTTCGGAAGAGGAGGCCCGCCTCATACAGGAGCTGTACGGCGACGCTCTGATCACCGACGCATACATGGAGGAGGTACGCGGGCAAGTGACGGGCGGGCCGTCAACTCGGCTCTGGAACAAGTTGATGAAGGTCATGGGCTACCCCATGAGCGTGGCGGAACGTTTCAACCGCGGTTCCCTCGCTCTGGCGGCGTTCCGTGCGGCCCGTGACGGGAAGCTGAAGGCGGCGGCGCGGAAGCGGTATGGAGTGGAGGGAGGAAAGGCTACCTATGAACAGGCCAAGGCCTTTGCCGAAGAGATTGTGCGCGATTCCCATTTTGTCTACGGCAAGACGAATGCCCCGGAACTGCTCCGTTCCTCCACGGCCGGGCGTGGCCTCGGCGCGGCGTTCACGTTCAAGACCTTCACCGCCAACCTGCTTGGATTGTGGTCTTGGGCGCTCAGGACGCAGGGCAAGGAGGGGGCGATCATGGTTGCCAAGGGGTTGGGGGCTACTGCTGCACTGGGCGGCCTTGTTTCCCTGCCGTTCTACGCGACGCTCATGGCCTTATTCCAAGCTGCTACGGGCGATGACGACGACTGGACGGAGGCCATCCGCAAGCAGCTTCCTCAGAACACAATGTTGCGGGACATCGTGTGTTACGGCCTTCCCGCCGGGGCTGGCGTCAATCTGGGCGGTTCCTTAAAGATGGAGCTTGCTCTGACTGGGGGGATGCAGAAGGGCGGCACGCCCAAGGAAGTGCTGACGGAAGGGATCGGCGACATCATCGGCATCCCGTGGGACATGTTCGTGGAGCGGCCTTCCAAGGTCATGGAGTCCATGCGCGCGGACAATTACTGGCGGGCCGTGGAGGAAGTTGTGCCCACTGCCGTCAGCAACGGCATGAAGGCATGGCGTCTTGCCACGGAAGGGCAGAAGACCCTGAAAGGGCGGGACATCAACGATCCGGGAGAGCAGGGGGCGCGCAAGCTCTCCTCCGGCGAAGCTTTCGGCAAGCTGCTCGGCTTCCAGCCGGTTTCCGCAACCAGAAGCTACGACGCCTACACAGCGTCAAAGCACTCCGACAGCGTGCGGGCCGACAAGGCCGACGAGGTTGCGACCATCATGGTCAAGGCGCTGGACGCCGGAGACAGTGCGGAAATGGTGCGTGCACGGAAGGTGCTGAAGGATTGGAACGTGAAGATGGAGGAGGAAGGGAAGCCACACATGCGTATCCTGATGAAGGATGTCCAGAAGAGGGTAACGCAGCGCAGGAGAAAGGCACGCATGACGCCGAAGGCCCGGCAGAGGGGTGAGGCGTTCCAGAGCTGTCTCTTATACACATCTCCGAGCCCACGAGACACTCGCTAATCTC
>OWIW01000543.1_pt1 | contig 26499 bp, 14 predicted proteins | sample 2433821 | NCBI WGS metagenome assembly OWIW01 (sample SAMN05065751, study PRJEB22554) | human gut metagenome | biome: ENVO:2100002; feature: ENVO:00000062; material: ENVO:00002003 | host: Homo sapiens | place: USA | reverse complement strand
TCGCCCGGGATATCTTTCATTTGATATGTTTCAAAAGCACCTTTTGCTTTCGGGCTTTTCTGACGCCATACCTTCAGTGTGAAACTTATATTTTTATCCATTTTTGTTTTCCTTTAATTGATTAGCCGATTAAGATTTGTAGTTACGAGTCTGAACTTTCACGAACTGATAGTTCAAATCTTCTTTGATCAATTCCGGTTCTGAATCTTCACCGGTATATTTCCAGCAAGATACGTAAGAGAAGTTCTTATCGTCACGCAAAGCTTCGCCTTCCGGAGTCTGATACTCAGTACGGAAGTGACCGCCGCAAGATTCTTCACGGTTCAGAGCATCGCGGGCCATCAACATACCTACTTCGATAAAGTCGATCAGACGGAGAGCCTTTTCAAGTTCTACGTTCAGTTCGTTTACTTCACCCGGGATGCGTACGTTGGTCCAGAAGTCTTTTTTCACTTCTTGGATACCGCTCAAAGCTTTCTGCAAAGATTCTTTGGTACGAGCCATACCTACAAAATCCCACATGATGTGACCCAATTTCTTGTGGATGGAGTCAACAGAGTGTTTACCGTTAACGGCTTTGATTTTCTGAATCTTATCCTTGACAGCTTTTTCGGCTGCTACGAATTCCGGAAGGTCGGTAGAGAAACGCGGAACCTGGATTTGATCGGCCAGATAGTTTTGGATAGTGTATGGCAATACGAAATATCCGTCGGCCAGACCCTGCATCAACGCGGATGCACCCAAACGGTTGGCGCCGTGATCGGAGAAGTTGGCTTCGCCGATAGCGAACAGACCCGGAATAGAAGTCATCAATTCATAATCTACCCAAATACCACCCATTGTGTAGTGGATAGCGGGGAATATCATCATCGGAGTTTTATATGGATTCTCGTCAGTGATTTCTTCGTACATATCGAAGAGGTTACCATAACGGGCACGAACCACATCCTCACCCAGACGATCGATGGCATATTTGAAATCAAGGAAAACGGCCAAGCCGGTATTGTTTACACCGAAACCTGCATCGCAACGTTCTTTGGCAGCACGTGATGCCACGTCGCGAGGTACGAGGTTACCGAATGCCGGATAACGACGTTCCAGATAGAAGTCACGATCTTCGTCGGGTATATCATTCGGTTTTTTAGTTCCTGCCTGCAATGCTTTGGCATCTTCGATCTTTTTCGGAACCCAGATACGGCCGTCGTTACGGAGAGATTCAGACATCAGCGTCAGCTTAGACTGTTTGTCACCGTGAACAGGGATACAGGTCGGGTGGATCTGTGCAAAACAAGGATTAGCAAAATAAGCACCCTTTTTGTAGCACTGGATGGCAACAGAACCGTTGGAACCCATTGCATTGGTTGAAAGGAAGAAAGCATTTCCGTAACCGCCTGTACCGATAACTACGGCATGAGCAGCGAAACGTTCAATTTCACCGGTTACGAGGTTGCGGGCAATGATACCACGGGCGCGTCCTTCGATTATAACAAGGTCGAGCATTTCATAACGGGTGAACAATTTTACAGTACCTTTCTGTACCTGACGGCTCAATGCTGAATAAGCACCCAGCAACAACTGCTGTCCGGTCTGGCCACGGGCATAGAATGTACGTGATACCTGCGCACCACCGAAAGAACGGTTGTCGAGCGTACCACCGTAGTCACGGGCAAAAGGAACACCCTGAGCTACACATTGGTCGATGATGGCATTGGATACTTCTGCCAGACGGTAAACGTTGGCTTCGCGTGCACGATAGTCACCACCTTTGATTGTATCGTAGAAAAGACGGTATACAGAGTCGCCGTCATTTTGATAATTCTTAGCTGCGTTGATACCACCTTGTGCTGCAATGGAGTGAGCACGGCGTGGAGAATCCTGGATACAGAAGTTGAATACTCTGAATCCCATTTCACCCAGAGAAGCGGCTGCAGATGCGCCGGCAAGTCCGGTTCCTACAACGATAATGTCGAGACGACGTTTGTTGGCAGGATTAACAAGTTTTTGGTGAGCTTTATAGTTACTCCATTTTTCGGCTAACTGGCCTTCAGGAATTTTAGAATCTATTTGAGTCATAATGCTATTTACGATTTAATCATTTACAATTTTAAAATTTAGCAAGAAGCGCCGCATAACGATTGAACGTAGAATACGACTACTACCAGGGCAAAGCAGATGACAACGATTGTTGAATAGATGTTAGAGATGCATTTCCAACGATTGATCCAAATCTTGTTGTTCCAGCCCAGTGACTGCATAGAGCTCCAGAAGCCGTGAGTCAGGTGGAACCAGAGAGCGGCCAGCCAGATAAGATAAAGCACTACGTATACCGGATTAGAGAAAGTGTTGGTGATGTGATAAACACCGTCGGCAGCATAAGTAGTATCTACTACTGCACCCATGTTGTGCATCAATTCGGGGAGCTGCATTTTAGCCCAGAAATTGAACAGGTGAAGACCTAAGCCCAGAACCACGATGATACCTAAAACAAGCATGTTTTGTGAAGCCCATTCCACAGTTTTGGGTTTATCTACTACGGCATAGCGTTCGCTGCCGCGTGCTGCACGATTCTGAATCGTCAGCCAGAAGGCATAGATAATGTGAATCACGAAGAGGGCAGCCAGTCCTAAGGTAGCCACCAACGCGTACCAGTTTGCTCCCAGGAACTCACAAACCAAGTTGTAACCCTCAGCCGAGATGATCGCAACAAGGTTCATCGCCATGTGAAACGTTAGAAACAGGACAAGGGCGATACCGGTAACGCTCATCACCACTTTCCTTCCTACAGATGAATTACTTAACCACATAAATGATTGATTTTAAATTATTTAATTGTTAGAACTATAATTTCTTTTTTACATGCCTATTTCTCTTCGTGCAAAAGTACAGGAAATACATTGATTAACCAAAGAATTAAAGAAATAATTCTTTAATGAAAAGGGGGTATTATTTCTTACTAATATTCTCCCCTTTGGCTGCACGTGATCTCAGAGCACGGGGAGAATCTCCGAAAGAGGCTTTACAAAAATGGGCAAAATGTGACAAGGAGTCGAATCCGTAACGCGTGCTGATGTCGGTAATTCGCTCTTTGGTATGTTGCAGATCGTCAAGAATTCCCTCACGCTTTTTGTCGAGTATCCATTCGTACACCGGTACTCCATACATGTTTCTGAACAGGCGCCGGAAGGTAGTAACGGTATATCCGCCCAAATGGGCGAATTCTTCTACATTCTTTACCTTATTATAATTCTGCATGATGAAGTACTGGAAACTTTCAGTATACGTACTGATGGGATAAAAAAAGTTACTTAGTTGGGGGCGCGGATAGTAGCAGGTAAGAAGGAATACGAGTTCTTGACTTTTAATCTCGATAAAAGGTCCGCATGAAATGCCTTCTGTTAAGTATTCTCCCAAGTCCGTTATGAACCGGCTGAGCCGGTAATTCATCACCAAGGGAGTATAGGTCAGCGGGGCTTCGGAAGTATTTAAGATTTCGCGGTAATAACTTTCACAAATTTGTGGCAATTCATTGAACCAGTATACGATGTATTCCACTTCTGTCAGTGCCAGTAATTCGATTTTGGAGCCGATGGCCTGAAGGATAAACTGCCCGTCACGTAAGCTGGTTCCGGGGTATTCCTGGCTATTCACGAGGAGTTCTCCCTTTATCATAAACAGTATGCAGTTTTGTGTGCACTTGTCGGCAGGGAAGTGTTGTCCCCTGGGAAAGTTCCTATAGACAAATGTACCTTGAGCAGCTTTGGGGCATTGTGCACAGTCGGTAAATCTTTTACAATAACTGTTTTTTATCATGAATTAAAGTGAGAAGCTATGGTTGTCAGGCAACAAAGATATGATATTTTTTATGAAAACTCAATATTTTTGCTATATCTTTGTCTGGTCTAATAAATGAAAATGGTGATGAGGAAATTAATGATTGCGTGTGTTGCAGTGTTCTGTACTATGGGAATTCAGGCACAAAACTGGGATATAAATACGTTGCATAAAATTAATAGTATGGACGGGAAATTTGTGCGGAATTATAGTAAAGCATTTTCTCGCTCGGCTCCTTATATTTCGGTGGGAGTGCCTGTCGCTATGGCAATTTATGCCGGTATAGGGAAGGACAAGGAGTTGTTAAAAGATGCCGTATATATTGGTACGAGTGTGGCCGAAGCTGTGGTGCTGACTTATGGCATAAAACACATGATCGATCGTGAGCGGCCGTATGACCGATATCCCGGGCGGGTATATCCGTATAGTACGGAAAGTAGTCCTTCGTTCCCGTCCAGCCATACGGCGGCAGCTTTTTCGTTGGCTACTTCACTGAGTATTAAATATCCCAAATGGTATGTGATTGCTCCTTCGGCTGTTTGGGCCTGTTCGGTAGGTTTTTCCCGAATGAATGAGGGGGTACATTATCCTTCGGACGTGATAGCAGGAGCGGCTATCGGCGCAGGTTGTGCAGTCGTTAATATTTATGTCAATCGTTGGTTGAACAGTTGGCTGTTCGGAGAAAAAAAGCAGGTCGCTTTTACCTATTAAAAGCCTGTTTTTAATTTTCACTTATAAATAAAAACGGGGATGTAAATGTGTCAAAACTCCCCTTTTATCGAAATCACCCTCGCTACAACTGCTTGAGCTGCACTCCTAAAGTTTTATGTCCAACTTTTGGGGTGCAGTTCATTTTTAGTTTATGAGAATTTCGACACACCCTCATTTTCTTGGAGGGGGATATGCACCCTTCATTTATTTCAGCATTTGTTCGTACTCCTTTGAACTTAATATTTCCAGTGCCCGTTCTACACTTTTATTTGTTTTATTCATTACTTGGAAATATTCGTTCATATCCCATAGATCGCGGGCAATGAGTGCTTTCAGTTGGGTCTTGATAAGAGGCAGAGCCTTGTTGTATTGCTCTTCGTTGAATTCGATTTTCTCTTGATCTGCCATTTCACGCATCGTTTTCAGCAATTCATCATCTACTTCGAATTTCTCATTGAAAGTTTCAAACTTTTTGTATTTATTCAATAATTCTTTCCGATGTTTTTCGATGTATTTCATGGTCAGTTTGATAATCACTCCTTTGGCCACGAGATTGCGGTGATAATCCGTATACAGAGTGGTATCGATCGGCACAAAATAATCGGGCATGATACCTCCGCCGCCGTAAACGGTACGTCCTAATTTTTTAGTCTGGCATTTTAGTGAATCCGGAAAGTGGATACTGTCTGCATTCATCAACTCACCACGGTTGAAACGGTCTATCAAATCCTGATTATATTTCTTTTGATTATTCTCACTGTCACTGTTCCTGCCTGATAATTTGGTATCTGCTGTGCTATCGTAAGGTTTTTGAATGCAACGGCCTGCGGGAGTATAATACCGTGCTATGGTCAATCGGATCATTGAGCCATCGGGCAGGTCGATAGGACGTTGAACCAATCCTTTTCCGAAAGAGCGTCGTCCTACAACTACACCTCTGTCCCAGTCTTGGATGGCTCCGGTCACAATTTCACTGGCTGAGGCGGAATATTCGTCTACCAGTACGACCAAGCGTCCTTTACGGAAATTTCCCGTACCTTTTGCGAAAAATTCACTGCGCTGTGCCGTTCTTCCTTCTGTGTATACAATCAGCTCTTTTTCCCCGAGGAATTCATTGGCAAGGTCGATAGCTGCGTTCAGATATCCTCCTCCATTACCTTGAAGATCGAGGATAAGGTCTTTCATACCTTTGCTCTGCAACTCTTTCATTGCTTTTAGAAATTCTTCAGCGGTGGTAGCTCCAAAACGGTTGATACGGATATAGCCTGTTTTCGGTTCGATCATATATGCGGCATCCAGACTAAGGATGGGGATTTTGTCGCGTTTCACTGTGAAAAGTAACGGGTCATTTACTTCCCGTCGGAGGATGGTCAGGTTTACTTTAGAACCTTTCGGGCCACGAAGACGGCTCATGATATCTTCCGTACTCATTTTCACTCCGGCAATAGCCGTATCGTTGACTGCTATGATACGGTCTCCGGCGAGAATACCTACTTTCTCGGAAGGTCCGTTACTGACAGGTTGTACGACCAATAGGGTATCTTCAATCATCTGAAACTGAACGCCGATACCTTCAAAATTACCCTGTAAGGGTTCATTCATCTTTTTTACCTCTTCCGCATTCGAATAAGTGGAGTGTGGATCGAGTTGTGCCAGCATTTTGATGATGGCTTCTTCTACCAGTTTATTTTCGTCTACTTTGTCCACATATAAGTTGGCGATAGCGAATTCGGCCATTTGCAGTTTGCGCATGGCAGGAGAACCGAAGTTCTGTGCCTGTGATGTGATAGCCCACAGGCAGGCTAAGAATATATATATTTTTTTCATCATCTTGATTTACTAATCACTAATCATTTATTACTCGTTATTAAATTTCCATCCCTTCCGGAATAAACATACTGATATCTTTATTGTAGCCAAGAAGTTCGCGTACGATGGTAGAACTGACGCAAGTGAGTTCCGGCTCGGTGAATAGTAATATGGTTTCGATTCCGGCCAGTTTGCGATTGATGTCTGCAATGGTCTCTTCATATTCGAAATCTTTTACCGTACGTATGCCGCGAACGATAAATTGCGCACCTACTTGCTGGGCGAAGTCGATGGTCAGACAATCATAAGACATTACTTTTATTCGTGGTTCGTTTTGGTAGAATTTCCGGATCATTTCCACACGCTTCTCTATCGGGAAATAAGTGTTTTTGTTTTCGTTGATACCTATTCCGATGATTACCTCATCCATAAAAGTCAGGGTACGGGTTACTACCGAATAATGTCCGATAGTAAACGGGTCGAACGTGCCCGGGAAAATAGCTCTTCTCATTTTTTTGTTTTATGCTATGTCTTCTTCTATAACCAGATTGTCTATAATAAAGTTTTGCCGTTCCATGGTGTTTTTACCCATATAGAATTCGAGTAATTCTTTTACAAGATCGGTTTTACGCAATGACACTTGCTCCAGACGCATGTCTTTCCCTATAAAGTGTTTGAATTCGTCCGGGGAGATTTCTCCTAAACCTTTGAATCGGGTAATTTCCGGATTGGGGCTTAACTCCCTGATTGCTTTCTGGCGTTCTTCGTCACTGTAACAATAAAGGGTCTTTTTCTTGTTGCGTACACGGAACAGAGGTGTTTGCAGGATATAGACGTGCCCTTTTTTAATCAGGTCGGGAAAGAACTGAAGAAAGAAAGTAATAAGCAGCAAACGGATATGCATACCGTCTACATCGGCATCCGTAGCTACGATTACTTTGTTGTAGCGCAATCCTTCAATGCCGTCTTCAATGTTTAATGCAGCTTGAAGCAGGTTGAATTCTTCGTTCTCGTATACCACTTTTTTGGTCAGCCCGAATGAATTTAGCGGTTTACCGCGCAGGCTGAATACTGCTTGTGTGTTGACATCGCGGCTTTTGGTAATAGAACCACTGGCAGAGTCTCCCTCGGTGATGAATATACATGAATCTTCTTCGAGTCCTTTACCTTTGGGGTCATTCAGATGAATGCGGCAATCACGGAGTTTTCGATTGTGCAAATTGGCTTTTTTAGCGCGTTCACGTGCTAATTTGGTTACACCGGCAATGGCTTTGCGCTCTTTCTCGGAGTCTTGTATCTTTTGCAGCATGATTTCTGCTACATCACCGTGTTTGTGCAAAAAGTTGTCTACTTCCTGTTTGACAAAATCGCCGACAAATTTGTTTACAGTTATGCCACCGGGTGACATATTGGTAGAACCTAATTTGATTTTTGTCTGGCTTTCGAACATCGGCTCCTCAACGTTGACGGCAATGGCAGCTACCAGCCCGTTACGAATATCGGTATAATCTTGATTTTTATTATAGAATTCTTTGATCGTACGGGCAATGTGTTCTTTGAAAGCACTTTGGTGAGTACCTCCCTGTGTCGTATGCTGTCCATTGACAAATGAATAATATTCTTCGCCATACTGTCCGGTATGTGTAAAGGCGATCTCGATGTCTTCCCCTTTCAGATGTATAATAGGGTAAAGCCCGGTAGCAGTCATGTTGTCATTCAGCAGATCGACTAATCCGTTTCGGGATAAAATTCGTTGCCCGTTATAGATTATTGCAAGGCCGGTATTGAGATAAGTGTAGTTACGCAGCATCGTCTCGATAAACTCAGGACGGAAGCTGTAGTTCAGGAACAGGGTAGCATCCGGTTCGAAGAAAATATATGTTCCGCTTTCTTCTTCCGTATCCAGTGTTTCGTCTGTAAGCAGATTGCCTTTAGAAAAGGTGGCAATGCGGACTTTACCGTCGCGATAGCTACGTACTTCGAAACGGGAGCTCAATGCATTGACGGCTTTTACACCTACACCATTCAGGCCGACACTCTTTTTAAATGCTTTACTGTCATATTTACCACCGGTATTCAAGACACTGACGGCTTCTACCAGCTTTCCCTGTGGGATGCCTCGTCCGTAATCTCGTACACTGACACGTAGATTTTCTTCGACAATGATTTCTATTTTCTTACCGGCTTGCATCTTGAACTCGTCGATACTATTATCTAACACTTCTTTCAAAAGGACATAAATTCCGTCTTCGGAATGTGCACCGTCGCCAAGCTTTCCAATATACATGCCGGGACGTGTACGGACGTGTTCCATGTCGCTCAGATGGCGGATGTTGTCATCTGTGTATTCTACAGGACTGTTGTCTAAAGGTATCAGTTCGCTCTCTTCCATAAACAATAATTTTTTAATGTGCCAATATGCCAATGTGCCGATTGGCTACGCATGCAGCTACGCTATGCTAAAGCACCGTTCGGAAACTGGCACGTTGGCATATTGGCACATTGTTCCATTATTCTATCTTTTTTGTAAACGCACGACGACGTTTATGTTGCTCGGTTTTGAAGTATTCCCATTGAGCCTGGACTTTTCCGTTTTCTTCCAGCTCCGGGTTGCTTTCTGCAAATATAAAACCTAATTTTTGATAAACCGGAATTAAATCGGAAAATAACAAAGCGTTAACACCTTTATTCTGGTATTCCGGTTTCACGGCTACAAGCAGCAGATCGAGCATTTTTGCCCGTCGTTTCATGAACAGGGCTTTCAGAAGATAATACCAGCCAAAAGGTAATAGACGCCCATGTGATTTTTGCAGAGCTTCTGATAATGAAGGCATTGAGATACCTACTGCAATCAGTTTGTCATCGGCATCCGTGATAAGGGTTACCATGCGCAGGTCGACGATCGGCAGATACATTTTAACGTACTGGTTTATTTGGCGTTGCGACAGTGGGGAATAACCGTACAACGGACTGTAGGCTTCATTCATTAACTCAAAAATGGCCTGTCCATAGTCTGCGGCAATCTTTTTGGCGGAGGTATATTTCTTTATTTTGAGATTATATTTCCGTTGGATGAGATCGGAGATACGTTTATGCTTTTCCGGTATAGCGTCCGGTATGTAGATTTTATATTCTACCCAGTCAGCATCTTTTTCGTATCCCAACTTCTCCATGTGTTGGGGATAATAAGGATAGTTGTAGATTGTCGCCATGGTGCTGAGCTGGTCAAATCCTTCTATCAGCATACCTTCTGCATCGAAGTCGGTAAATCCCAATGGGCCTTGGATGTCTGTCATGCCTTTGGCTTTGCCCCATTCTTCTACGGTTTTCAGCAATGCAGAAGATACTTCTATGTCATCGATGAAATCTATCCAGCCGAAACGTACATCTTTTTTATTCCATTTCTCATTGGCTTTATGGTTGATAATGGCTGCTACACGGCCTACCAGTTCATCATTTTTATAAGCCAGAAAGTATTCGGCCTCACAAAATTCAAACGCAGCGTTTTTCTTTTTGTTGAACGTATTAAGCATATCGTCATAAAGATCGGGAACGGAATAAGGGTTACCCTTATACATCTTGAAATTGAAACGAATAAACTTCTTTAGTTCTTTTCTTCCAGATACTTTTTTGATTGTAATAGCCATAATTTGTATTTATTTGAGTTTGCAAAGATACGTGATAATCTTTAAATTACAACGGGGAAGTGGCAAAAACTACTGTAATCGCCATTCCCCGTTTTGTGTAAATACAAAGTGGTATCTTTTATGATTTGAAAGGTATGTATAATGTTGTATTTATGATAATGAAAGTATCAGTAGCTGTGCCGTAAGCACGCGCAGAAACATTGCCAACGGATATACGGTAGCATAGCCTACGGCGGGAGCGTCGCAAGAAGTCAGGTCATTCGAGTAGGCAAGAGCGGGTGGATTGGTATTGGCTCCGGACAATACTCCGATGAGTGTATAGTAATTCAATTTACAGCCATAACGTCCGATAAGCCCCGTTATTAATAATGGGATAACAGTGATGATGGCCCCATAACCGATCCAAACATAACCTCCTTCGTTCACAACAGTTTCTATGAATCCCTTACCGGCTCCTAATCCTACACAGGCAAGAAAGAGTGAAATGCCTATTTCTCTAACCATCAGATTGGCACTCATGGTGGTATAAGTAATCATTTTGTATTGTGGACCGAAACGGCTGATAAGGATCGATACGATGAGCGGGCCTCCCGCAAGTCCCAGCTTGACCGGTTGAGGAATGCCCGGAAACATAAATGGAATACTTCCTAAGATACATCCCAAAGCGATACCTATAAATATCGGAATAAGATTGGGATGGTTCAGTCGTTTCATTGAGTTTCCCAAGACCTTCTCGGCATGTCCTACAGCCAGTTCGCTACCGACTACTGTTACACGGTCGCCCATCTGCAATTGCAGGCTCGGAGCGGCTACAAGGTCTACTCCCGAACGATTGATGCGGGTGATATTTGCGCCGAAATTATTTCGTATTTTCAGTTGTGACAGCGTTTTTCCATTCAGTTCGGGTTTGGTAATCAGGATACGTCTTGAAATCAGATTCTTACTAACCTGTTCCCATTCTACCTCCACTTGTTTACCGAAAAAGACCGTGATAGCCTCAATATCTATCGGATTGGAGATAATTAAAATCTCATCATCCAAATGCAGGATAGTACCCGAGTTAACCAATTCCGTCTCTTTGTTTCCTTCATGATAACGTATACGCGAAATAACAAAATTCCGGTTTACCAACGGGCGTATATCTTTAATTGCCTTTCCGTTTATCGCCTCATTTTTTATAACTAAGGTGACGGGACGTACAGTCAGTTCTTGTAAGTGTCCTAATCCTTTTTCCGCATCGGCCTCTTCTTTGGTCGTATTGATATTTAAAATATACTTCAAGGCAAGTAATGAAAGGATAGCACCCACCACTCCGAGTGGATAGGCTACGGCGTATCCCATTGCTATCTCAGGCGCATCGATACCGTTCAGGTCACTGTTGGCCTGTTGGGCAGCACCCAATCCCGGGGTATTGGTGACGGCACCGGAAAGAATTCCGACCATTGTTGTGATGGGAACGCCTGTGGCGAAGTGTAGGATGATGGTAATAACAACACTCAGAAAGATAGTTGTCATGGCGAGCATGTTCAGTGTAAATCCTCCCTTTTTAAAAGCGGAAAAGAAACCAGGCCCTACCTGTAAACCGATGGAGTAGACAAATAATATCAATCCGAATTCCTTTAGGAAGTGTAGCAGATGTTCGTCTAAGCTCAGGTTGAAATGCCCGAATACGATACCGACGAAAAGTATCCATGTGACACCCAATGAAATTCCGGCTATCTTTATTTTAGCCAGTATGATACCGAAGGCTATAACCAACGATAAAATAAGTACGGAGTGTGCCACTCCACCACCCCAAAGATTGGGGTATCCTTCGAAAAGGTTTCTGAGAAGTTCCATAATATAATAAATTTGTCTTTAATGTATCAACCACAGAACCTCGATTAATTGTATCACAACATAGACATACCCATATTTACAGGTATCTCTTTCGCAGGTTCTTTCATTGGATTCATCTTCTTTCACACTGCTTTCCTAATCCCACGAGTAAAAACAGCCTTTGATGAATGGCAGGTCTTCTGACTGACTCCTTATCTTGAAGCCTTCCCGGTTCTATAAAAAGAACCAGTGGCAAAGGTCTGTTTTCAAGATATTAGCAGAGTTTCACAGCAGCGGGACTGTCCGGGATTTTCACCCGATTCCCTTTTAATCCGAATAGTCGAAATGTCTATCCGCAACCAATTCGGGGCAAAGATAGTCGATTTTATAATTCAATGGGGAAGAAACGAAGAAAAAAGATACGGCTGAATATTTTTTCCTTTTCAAGTTGAATTCTTGATTTAATTTCTAACTTTGTCAGCAATATCGGTTTCTGAAGTAGCTTCAATGCGAACCGGAATTAAAAGGGAATCCTGTGAAAATCAGGGACTATCCCCGTAGCTGTAAGTTTTATCTCTTGCATTTGAAAGAGAAATGTTACAACAATCTTTGCCACTGGTTATTTTATAGAATCGGGAAGGCGTTGTAATAAAAACAAGTCAGAAGACCTGCCGGTTTCATTACCTCATTCAAGGCTTTCGGGTGAAAGGCGATGGAGTGGATTCTACCGATTTCATTTTATTACTGACCTCCGTGAATTGTCGTATTTGAATAGCTTTATGATGAATTTATTTGTTAAATCTTAATTTATAAGTATGATTAGTTCGGAGATATTCATTATCAAAAGAGATGGGAAAAGAGAAGTGTTTTCTCTTGATAAGATTAAAAATGCGATTGCCAAAGCTTTTTTGTCAGTAGGGAGTTTTGCTACACAGGATGTCATTACCAATGTATTGAGCCGTGTCAGTGTCAGTGATGGAACCAGTGTGGAAGAAATCCAGAATCAGGTGGAAGTAGCTCTGATGGCAGAGCATTATTACAGTGTTGCAAAAGCATATATGCTGTATCGTCAGAAGCATTTGGAAGACCGTGAAGTCAGAGACAAGCTTAGATTCTTGCTTGATTATTGTGACGCTTCCAATCCTGCTACCGGCAGTAAATATGATGCAAATGCAAATGTGGAGAACAAGAACATCGCTACTTTGATAGGTGAATTGCCAAAATCGAATTTTATTCGTCTGAACCGCCGGTTATTGACGGATCGTTTGAAAGATTTGTATGGTAAAGAAGTCTCCGACCGCTATCTTGAACTTTTGAATCATCATTTTATTTATAAGAATGATGAGACTAATCTCGCCAATTACTGTGCAAGTATCACCATGTATCCCTGGTTGATAAACGGCACTGTGGGTGTGGGAGGCAATTCGACGGCTCCGACTAATCTGAAATCTTTCTGTGGAGGATTTGTCAACATGGTATTCATTGTATCCAGTATGCTGAGCGGTGCATGTGCTACTCCGGAGTTTTTAATGTACATGAATTATTTTGTAGGCTTGGAGTATGGACAGGATTACTATAAACACGCTGACAAGGTTGTTGATTTGTCTGCTAAGCGAAGAACGATCGATAAGATTATAACGGATTGTTTTGAACAGATAGTGTATTCTATTAATCAGCCTACGGGTGCACGGAATTTTCAGGCGGTATTTTGGAATGTAGCCTATTATGACAAGTACTATTTCAATAGTCTTTTCGAGCATTTTGTTTTTCCCGATGGAAGTAAACCCGATTGGGATTCTTTGAGTTGGTTGCAAAAGCGCTTTATGAGGTGGTTTAATAAGGAACGCACGCGGACCGTTTTGACGTTTCCTGTCGAAACAATGGCATTGCTGACCAAAGATGGCGACGTATTAGATAAAGAATATGGAGATTTTACTGCCGAAATGTATGCCGGAGGGCACTCTTTCTTTACCTATATGAGTGATAATGCCGATTCCCTAAGTAGCTGTTGCCGTTTGCGTAATGAAATACAAGATAATGGTTTCAGTTATACGTTAGGTGCCGGCGGGGTTTCTACCGGTTCGAAGAGTGTATTGACTATTAATCTGAATCGTTGTATCCAGCATGCAGTGAAGTCGGGTATGCTTTATCCTTTCTTTTTGGAAGAGGTCGTCGATTTGGTTCACAAAGTACAACTGGCTTACAATGAGAATCTGAAACAGTTGCAGGCAAAAGGTATGTTACCTTTGTTTGATGCCGGTTATATCAATATGAGTCGTCAATATTTGACTATCGGTGTCAACGGTTTGGTTGAAGCAGCTCAGTTTATGGGAATCGAAATCAATGATAATCCCAAATATGAAGCATTTGTGCAGGAGATTTTGGGTATGATAGAAAAATATAATAAGAAGTATCGTACAAAGGAAGTTTTGTTTAACTGTGAAATGATCCCTGCCGAAAATGTAGGCGTGAAGCATGCCAAGTGGGATAAGGAGGCCGGTTTCCAAACTTTCCGTGAATGCTATAACAGTTATTTCTATATCGTGGAAGATGAGTCATTGAATATTGTCGACAGGTTTCGTCTTCACGGGCATCGCTATATCGAGCATCTTACCGGTGGCTCTGCTTTACATATGAATTTGGAGGAGCATCTTAGCAAAGAACAATATCGGCAATTGTTACGGGTAGCTGCTATAGAAGGTTGTAATTACTTCACATTCAATATTCCGAATACTATTTGCAATAAGTGTAAGCATATCGATAAGAGATATCTGCACGAATGTCCTGAATGTCATAGCGAGGACGTAGATTATCTGACTCGTGTTATCGGTTACATGAAACGTGTCAGCAATTTTTCACAAGCCCGGCAGAAGGAGGCTGCTCAAAGATATTATGCTCCGGTACGCTGATTATGATATTGTTTTTCAAGAGATACCGGGTGAGGTTACTTTGGCTATCAATCTTTCTAATTGTCCGAACAGGTGTAAGGGGTGTCATAGTCCTTATCTGATGGATGACATAGGTGAATTCCTAACTGAAGAAAGTCTTTCATGGCTTTTGCAGAAATATGGTAAAGCTGTGACTTGTGTCTGTTTTATGGGTGGGGATGCTTATCCGTTAGAAGTAGAGCGATTGGCACAGTTTCTCTGTTGCCGTCAGTCCATAGCTCCGGTGAAAGTGGGTTGGTATTCCGGAAAGTCGGAGTTACCTACCGACTTTAATATGAGTTATTTCGAATATATAAAGTTGGGACCTTACGTGGAAGCGTTGGGTGGATTGAAATCTGCAAAAACAAATCAGCGTTTGTATCGTATTGTCAATGGGAAAATGGAGGATATTACTTATCGGTTTTTGTCAAATCAATTGTTTGTTTGAGGGGATTGCCATGATCACTTTTTATATTCTATGATAGGAATACCTGGATATTTTCATGTATGGAAGGGGCTATCCGACTTTGGATAGCCCCTTATGCAAGTTATAAATTTTGAACCTGCTTAATTTATTAGAGACGTTTTAGTTCCTTTTTATGGATAATATTTGAATTCTATCTATTTCTAACAGATCATTTCTTAAGAACTTTTATTGTACGAACCTCTTTACCGTCTTTTATCACTTTCACTAAGTAAATGCCATTAGTACCAAGGGTAATACGCATATTTTGACCGGCATAAAGAGTTTCTGCTTTTTGAGCAGCAAGCATACCGGATATTGTGTATACAGAAACTTGGTAGTTACCGTCTTCTGCAAATTCTACAAAGAGAATGTCTTCTACAGTATACGTGCGCAGTTCGCCTGTTGCATCCATACTTTCAACGCCTGTAGCATCGTAGATGGAGAACACAGGATAATCCCTGGAATCTGAACCAAGATCGTTGGCAAGCGTTAAAGTTACAGTACGGTCACTGGCTTTTTCATAAGATAATTTAGCATTACCGGCGATGTCATTACCGGTAGCTTCGCTGATTACAGCACGTTTGGCAGTCCATGTTGGTAATGTTTCAATCTTATAAGCAGATCCGGCGATATACGGAGTACCGGGAAGGAAAATAGGTAGCTGAGGAGTTTGAGTACCGGAACCTTCTTTATCTCCTGCTGCGATCTTATAGTTGCAGGCTTTTGTTTCCGGTTTGCTGCCTTTGGCCGTGAAATAATGATCGTTATCTGCATCTGTATCAAAATCCCAGTAAGCAAGCACATTTTCCGGGAGATTATTGGCATCAAGACCTGCTTTTGAAAGTTTTACCTCTTCCGGAGTCATTGCACCCTTCCAAACTTGCAATTCGTCTACTACGCCATTGTTGAAAGTCGGATTATTGCCACGACCTCCACCGAAACACATCCAGTAGTCTACCGGAAGTGCAAAGTGTATAGAACACCAATCTTCTGTTGTTCCCGTTTCTGCTCCATTGTTATATGTCCATGTAGACTTTTGGAGGACACCGTTTATATACAGTTTGACGCGGAATTTGCCGACATCGTTGTATTCAAAGATTAATGCCAGATGGGTCCATGCGCCAAATATGATGGTACTTTCAGGGAAAGTAGTCCTGTATTCCGGAGCACCGTTATTGTTGGATGCACGGAATGAGAATGAGTTTATTGTGCCATCAGGGTCAATATTAGACCAGAACCATCCCCAGTTATTTACAGGCCAACTACCGGTACGGTCTTCAATACTGCAGAGTACTGAACTACCGGGTACAGAAGTAAAGTTTATCCATGTGGAAATAGAGAATGATTCAAAAGCATCAATGCCTAAAGGTTTCATTTTGCAACCTACGGAGGCTTCATTGATTGAGATACCGCGTGATGCGGCACCGTTTGCTTTTCTACCTGTATAGCCAAGCGTAATTTCTTCTCCGATTTCAATTTTGACAGGCGATGCTCCTTCCTGTACGTCTTCTCCATTGAGTGTCAAACTTTTGATTTCAGGCAGAGCACCTGATCCCCAACTTGTAATCTGTACATAAGAATTAATGCGGCGGAGAGTATCGGATTCGGTAATTTCGAGATCATAAGCACCAAGCTCCTTGATACCCTCGGGTACAGAGAATTTGATGGTATTGCTTGCCTCTTTTACTACCTCGCCTTCACCATTGTAGAGTTTCCAAGTAGCCGGATTGTGACGGGGATCTACATAAGAGATTTCGAAATTCTCTTCCGGCTTAATTGTCGTTTTATCAATTTGGATATCATTAATAGTACTATAATCACCAAAATCATCCGTATATTCACTCCAAGCAATCTCAGAATCAGAGTTTGTATCCACTGATACGGCGGCAACGCCCAAACGTATCCGTTGTGCCTTATTCGCATCAATAGGAATAGAATAGTACATACCTGCCCAAGAAGTGGTGATGCCCATAAATACAGGCTCTCCGCCTTCTTGCTGTGCGTAAAGCTTAAACATAGAGGTGTTTACATCAAGGTTGTAAACAGGGGTACCGGCTTCCTTATTGTTAGGCATGTTGAAAATCACTTTGGCATCAACACCTTTAAGGTGGCTACCGACAGCTTTTGCTACGGTGATTTTGGGGGCGGAAGGAGTAGGGGTCGTACTACGAGTAATGGAGAATTCTCCAAGGTAAAATTCAAGATTTTCAGCATTCTTGAAATGCAGGCCGACCATTGCAGCCTCCTGACCGTCGAGCGAGGCTAAAAGACCACTGATTTTGAATGTTTTTTGTACCCAAATTTCATCGTCGGCTACTTCTTTCGTCGTCAATACTTTTAGATTGTTTTCGCGTAGAATCGTTGATTCCTTGCCTTTTGCAGACAAAACAAGATTAATATCAGCCTGCCCTCTCATGAGTTTGTAACGAACAGTGATTACATCGCCTTTATTCAATAGGAAATCGGTTTTGAACAAATGCAAATATTCATTGTCTGTTGAACCGAAAATGCGGAGACAAGAACCGCCTACATAAGCATCATCCCACGTGAATTGAGCATCCAACCCATCAGCCGGTACATCGGATTCCTCTTTACCCATAAATGAAGAAGCGAACCAGTAACGCCATGTAGGAAGATAATCTTGTACACCTATATTATACCATTCGTTATCATTTTGGCGTTCGCCTTTCCAATTGAAGAAACGACCGTTACCTAAATTGAAGAATGTTATAAACGGTTCTTCAGAAAGATCCCAGCTTAAAGAGCTGCGTGCAGAGATATAGGCTGACATGCCAAACCACTTTTCATTTGGGAAGTGACTTTTTGCATCATAGATATCGATCTTCTTTACGGGATTACGGTTGCCGTTGGTAAAGAACATTTCAAGGATATTCTGATAGGTTGACTGCTTGGATATATCTGCACTGCCTTCTTTTGAACGGCCTGCCCAAAGCATGTTGTAGTCGTGGGCACCCCACAATCCGATAGACATAGGATATTGGGCAAGAGTAGTCCATGTCGAAGGGTTTCCTCCCTGCATATTAAATCCTGCATAAAGATCAAGCGAACTGCGTCCGGGAGCAACGTTTTGAATGTTAGAGATAGAACTCAATACCTGTGACCTCCACCAATTGTAATTAAGGAAAAGAGAAGTACGTATATGATCTCCGTTTCCGAATGTTTCTTTATTATGACTGCTGATACCACCGTCCCAAGTGATGCCACCGGTGTCATTGGTTCCGTCATACCAAAAGTTTTCTGCCAGATGATTGCCCTGCTCAACAAGGTATTTGTGAATAAGTTCATGTTGAGTATGAAGAGCAGGTAGATCATCGCTCATACCGGAAAACTCGGAGTTGTAACCAAGACCGTCTACTCCATGATAATGAAGAAATTTAGCAAATTTCTCATTGTCAAGGATTACTTGCTTATGTAAAGCTTGCCCCCAAGCTCCGTCGCTTGTACTGATACCTGAATTAGGGATGGAAGCAACGCCGGATACTCCTACACCGTTTTTGTGGGCAACATCGGCAAATCCACCGGGAACCCAACCGTGAGGCGAAGTCCAGTCGCCATAATGAGTCACATAAGACCATGTACTGAATACTTCAGAGTCGAACTCACCGTCGGGGCGTGCATTTACATTGCCTCCCGTAACCTGGCCTATCGGGACCCAGAACACGAGTTTCCTGTCATTGGCTTCCGTTAAAGATTCATTAATCTGAGTTGCAGAATTACGGAAGCGTTTTTTAGGTTTCACACGAGAGATGTAGAAGTTTTCGTCTTCAAACAAGGGAGTACCGGGAGTCCATTTAGTCACATAATCGGCTATGCCCTTACTGTCAGGCCATACCATGTAATTTTCTCTCAATTCTTGCGCTTTGGCAGAAAAAGAAAGTACTACAATTCCGGAAAGCAAAAGGAATTTTTTTTTCATGGAATTCTTTTTTAAGTTAAAAATATTATATAATTCACGATCTGTTTTTGCTTTATATTTTAAAGCAGGAAGCTTAAGATTGGAGAGGTTCAAGCTTCCTATTAGGGCTCTATTGGATTCCCAATACATTATTTGCTTTGAGCGTAAATGATTTATCACCCACCGAAGCTGTAAGTTCGAATGATATCACTGCATTACCGTTGGCATCCGAAGCAATGGTTACCTGCCCCAAGTCGGCAGTGATCTCTGCTTCATCGATGTTTATGTTTACCGGATACTTGCCGACCGAATAAGTGCCGTCATAATTGTCGGCACCGGAATATGCACCTATCAGTTTGATTTTAATCATTTTGTAGATTCCGGATGTTGGGACGACTACTACCATTAAGTCATTCTCATTATCATCATCAGGCGATACGGATGTATCGCCACCATTGGTGTTGGAAGGTGTATACGTTACATCTGACGGCAAACCGATTACTTTGACTGTTGCAGAATTGGTAGAGACATTGGTTACTTCTGCCAGAACCACGGCTGTTCCTTCTGCAATGGCAGTAATTATTCCCTTTGAATTATCACCTTCTACCTGTGTAGCGGTAAGTACCTTTGTATCGGATGATATCCAATTCGCATCATATGGATTAGAAGCACCTGAAATTGTTGTTGCTTCAATGCCCCATTGAACAGACTGCCCGGCAAATAAGGTGCGGCTATTCCCTTCTTTCCATAATACTTGTTTTATGGCTTCAGTAATTTCTACCGGAATTTCAAGTCGTTTGCCGTTAGATGTGAGAATGAGCTTGGTTGTTCCAACTTCCAATCCTCTCAGGGTGATCATATTTCCATCATATTCACCTACTTCTATAATGGCAGGATTTTCTGCCGTTACTGCCGGCTTGTGGTAAGCATATGACGAGGAAGGCTCAACGCCCGTTGTGATAATGGTTGATCCATTTACAGGCATTTTGATGAATTCATGGCTCACTGTTATTTCATTTACAGGATAACGGTTTGTATAATCCTGTACTTTGAAAGTTGCTACAAGTACGGTATCGGGAGTAATACAGTGAAACTCTGCTTCTCCTTCTTCAATACCTGCACGTACGGTCAGTACAGCATCGAATCCTTGGTCCTCCACATATTCTTCGCTCATCCTGGTAACAACTACCGGACCGCCTGTTACTACTTCCCAGCGATATGCATCATAAGCAGCTTTAATATCTGCCTCAGCTCCGCTTTCCAAGTTCATTGCCACGCGTACCGTTGTTTCGGTACTGATATCCATCTTGGTTTCGCTGGAATAAGCAAAATACATCGACAATACGTCCTTGCCAGGTCTGGTTCCGATCTCAGGCATGGTAGCAAATTGCTCACCATAGAAAGTGGCCTTGATAGTAGGTGCTACTATCACAGGGCAGGTTGCGCTTGGGGCGGTATTACCTTCTCCTATGGTGACTGTAATTTTTCCTTCGATGGTCTTACGGGGAGCCGAATAATGCACGGTTACCAGTCCTTTCCTCTTATCTACGGTCATCGGCGTTTTGAACGGTTCGAGTCCTTCTATTGTATATTCGGGTTCAAAATCCTCTAAGACTTCTTTGGGAGAAACGGCAAATATGGCAGAATCATGGGCTATGTTGTAACTATGTTTGGACTCTATTATAGCTCCTCCGTCATTCACAAGAGTGATGCCCTTAGGGAGATTAGTAGTGACGATAATAGGGGAAAGACCATACTTGCCATTGGTGAGTGTTGCCTTCAATTTTGTCTGTTTTCCCTGTGCGCCCGGTACGCAGACAACCGCTGTGTCACCAAGTATTTTTGCTACATCATCATCCAATACCGACCATGCAATAGGTGTTTCGATCACTTTGCCGCTCACGTTAGTAATTACAGCCGAAATATTCACCGTATCGCCTACTCTTAAAGTAATATCTGTCGGATTAAGGGTAATATATACCTCCGTTGCACCATCGAGCGTATTGTCTTCATTGCATCCAACGAAAATGCCTGCCCATAAGATGGCTATGAAAAAGAATATTATATTTCTATATAGTTTCATCTTGAAATTTTATTAAAAGTTTACCGGAATTACCAGATTAAATTCGTTATCTTCACTTTTTTCACCGCGTTGTTCAGTCGGTACATCCCAAAACACACGTGTGCTGCCATTTTGTGGTCCGCCAAGGGCTTCTACAAGAGAAGACATTTCAAGTGCATTGTTTTCTGTTTCTATTAAAGGTATCCGACGGAGCTGAAGTTCCAAATCTACGCCCATTTCGCCCTTGGAATAAACGGGGAACAAGCGCGGATAACCTGTACGGCGGAATGTAGTCCATGCCTCTCCGCTCATCGGGAAGTTGGCGATATACTTTTGAGTGATGATCTTTTCCAATTTCAATTCATTCGCATCCGCTTCATTCCACTTCACATCCACTTTCACGCGACCTTTGATATTGTGCTCTGAATTAAACGGATCCACATAATCCACATCCTTAACCTCTGTCCGATTGATATATTCATCAATAGTCTCCTGTTTGGTAACTCCGTTTTCCTCAAAGGCAAGGCGGATTCCAGCTTCGTAAAAATCTTTGGCAGTTCCACCCATTGCCCATCCTCTGAGAGCACCTTCGGCGCGAAGAAACAGACATTCGGCACGTTTTAAGAAAGACTGATGCATAAATCTAAAATCGTCAGTTAATGTGGCAAAAGGACCGTAACCTGTTTTCCTATCTGTGGTGTTGATGTTTTTCATATAGATGCCGGAACGCATACCATATACATCGATAGCTGCCGGAATACCTGTATTTTTGTCTACAATATTAACAGGACTTGTATCAAACCAACGTGTCAACAGCGGATTCCTAAAATGCTTAAGAATGTTTTCCAATGATGCATTCAAACGAAGATCGTTCCAACTATTACTAATAAACCACAAACAACATGAGGTTTCACTGATCGGATAGTAAGCTATGTCTTTATCATCTTTTTCAGTAAGTACGCCTATTTCATCAGCCACAGCTTCTTCGGCTTTTTGTTGAGCTTTGGTGGCATCATATTTCACTATATTCATAGCCATGCGAAGCTTAATACTATTCGCAAATTTTACCCAACGTTGCCAGTCGCCGTAGGAAATGGTTTTATTGGGATCTTCAATCTTTTCCAATTCGGTTTTTGACGGTTGGCGTTCTTTTAAGATGGCAATAGCCTCGTCAAGATCATCAAAGATCATGTCGTAAATAGCAGCTCCTTTTTCATAAGTTAATGGCGGAATACGGTTTACATTGCGCCAATCGGTAAAAGGAGCGGCGCCGTAGAAGTCGACTATTTCATGACCGGAATATGCTTGAATAATCAGAGCGACAGCGCGCCATTCGGGCTTCCCAAGCTCTTTGGCATGAAAGACGGCATTTACGGATTGTGTAAAAATCTGATTGTCCATTGCGCCTCCGAGATAGTCATTAGGATAGGCATAAAGGGTGAGTAATGAACCGCCGAAAGAAAATGTTCCTTTTGAAGTAGTCCAATATCCGGCATAATTATCGATATTATTGGCACGATAATATTGATATTTATGAGGAGCCCAACTGCCGTTTGGCTCATGCGAATAATTAATCATATAGGGAATGGCACCACGAAGTTCTTTTTCGAGAACCGTAATGTCGGTGGCTCCTGCACCTGATTCATCGGTATTATCCATATCTTGCTGCTTGCCTATCATCCAAGGGTATTCTTCCTGGAACTGGTCACCGCAACCGGTAAGTATGCCTATTGACAACAAAGACCCGGCAATGAAACCTATTAAACCTGTTATCTTTTTCATTTTTGTATTTTATTAAAAGGATATACTTATTTAGAAATTGAATTTAAGTGTCAATGCATAACTGCGTGTAGTAGGCAATGCATAACAGTCAATGCCGGAATAACCGTTAGCTGCCGATACGGAAATATCCGGATCTACTGGCGAGTCTTTATAGATAAAGAATGCATTCTTTATAGAGAATTGTGCCGTAAGTCCTCTGTTTTTGCCAAACAGATTAGAGAAATTATAGCTCAATGAAATATCACGTACACGGAAATTCGTTGCATTATAAACATGATCTTCCATGGGGTAAGAACCAATAGTGGTATAGTAATTCTCAACGGATACCTTGTTGCCCGAACCATCCGGAAGTTCTTTAAGAATATACTCTTTTCCGTTTTGGGTCACATGTTCACCGTTCAAACGATCTTGAGCTGAACGTTCGGAAAGACCGTACAAATCGAGGTCGGGTTCTGTAAGAGACATTACCTTACCGCCGATACGTCCGTCTATGAGGAAATATAGAGTAACGTTCTTCCAAGAGAAAGTGTTATTCCATCCCAGAGTGACAGGGGAGGTTGTATTGCCCACGTAGGTTTCATATTTTCCGGATTCCATCTTAGGTGTGGCGTTTTTATAATTATCGGCCTCATTGATTTCTATATGTCCGTTTTTGTCACGGATGAAAGAGTTAACATAGATGTCGCCATAACGCCCTCCTTCTATATATTTGATTTTGAAAGCATTGGTTCCCATTGTTACAATATATGGTGCTCCACTTTCTGTTTTATAAGTTTCTAAAATGCGATTGTCATTCCAAGCTATATTAAAGCCTGTCTGCCAACGCCAGTCGCGACCAATATTCCAACGATAACCTGCAGAGAATTCAAGACCATAGTTACGGATTTTACCTGTGTTGACAGGCTTAGACTCGCCATTGGCTGTCGTAATTTTAAGGAATTGATTACGAAGAGTAGAATTATAATATGTGATATCGAAATTGAATTTATTATCAAACATCCATACGTCAAGACCGGTTTCAAACGAGGTTGTAGTTTCCGGTTTCGGATCGTCAAACAACGGCGGACGAGTATTTATGGTACCATTACCGAAATCATAGCTTTGCCGAGCGAAAAGAGTATTAGGAATGGGATTACCTACAACAGACCAACTACCACGCCATTTTAATTGGTTGAGCCAATCCAACTTAGGCAAAAATCTATCAATGAGCACATTGACACCTGCTGAATAATAGTCAAAAGATTTATATCCGTTTCCTTGAGTGAACTGCTGAAATGACTGCGCCCATTCCAAACGATAGCTACCGTCGAGATATACCTTATCAAACAATCCGATAGAAGCTGTTGCGAAAATAGCGCTACTCCAATCGGAATAGTTCCAACTGTCATTGGCAGATGTTGCGCTACCATTCGGATTGGTAGGACGGCTTTTCTTACTATTCTGAGGTACGAAAGCATTGGGCAAGCCGCAAGTATCAATATTAGTAGTGATAGATGTATTGCGGCTGTAGTGGCGTGTAAAACTGGTACCTACTGCTGCGTTAATATCAATCTTATCATCGATACGTTCATTGTAAGAAACCATATGGTCGTTGTAAATATCACTTGTGCGTGAATCGCTGGAGTAATATTTTCCACCTACATAGTCAAAAGCTGTACGATTCATGCCGGCATATTCTTCATTCAGATTGTCTTGAAGCACATAGTCTATACTGAATCGTGTCTGATATTTTATGTTTTTCCAGATAATCGCGTCCAGAGTGATATTGCCCAATAGGCGATCTCGTTTTTGTACATCATTATACATATTTGCCACCCAATATGGATTGTTTAGATATTGGTCGTACCAATTCCACGTCTGAACCGGTTGTCCTACCAATTTGGGATTTCCCTTTGTCGGATTGCTTACAATATCATCGGCCATTGTACCGGCATGTTTATAATTATGTTTGAAGTATCGCATGTCAATGTCTGCTGCAGTACGATATAATGGATAAAGTGTACTCAAAGCTTTACCCACAACCGGAGCATTATTCGTTTTTTGATGTATCCAGTTAAGGCTGGTGCTGATATTGACGCGCTTATCAAACAGAGAAAATGCTTCCTTGAACATTACATTGTTACGACGGAAGTCATTATTAGGAATCAACCCGGTTTGATACGTATTATTGTAGGAAAAGTATGTCCGAGAGTTTTCTGTACCTCCACTAAGCGTTATGCCGTTATTGAGTGTTACACCCAAATTGAAAAAATCTTTTACGGCATTACGGGGAGAATTCATCATATATGGTGCAGAAGCTAATTCATCTGCAGTACGTGTACCAATTTCAGGCCCCCATGCCGACCATTGGTTATTGTCACTAATACCAAAGATCTGTTGAGTATGCGGATACATGGCTATCGTTTCAACGGATGTACTGCTGGAAACATCTACCTTAACAGTGCCGGAGGCGCCTGATTTGGTGGTGATTACAATTACACCGTTATTGGCAGCACTACCATAAAGCGCAGCAGCATTAGGGCCTTTTAATATAGTCATATTTTCAACATCTTCAGGATTAATGGTAGACAAAAGGTCATCGCCACTACGCCCACCGCCCAAAGCTATACCATCAGTGACTTGAGTTCCCATGCCATCTTGCATTGGTACACCGTCAATAACGATTAGTGGCTGATTAGTTCCAAGAATAGAAGTGGAGCCGCGAAGTACTATTTTGGAAGCTCCGCCACCTGCACCTTCGTTGTTGGGGGTGATCGTAAGACCGGCACTTTTTCCTTGAAGTGAATTGATAAAATTCGTTTCTTTGATACGGGTTACTTCATCGTTTTTAATAGTTTGCGCTGCATACGTAAGAGTTTTGGCTTCACGAGTTATACCCATAGCTGTTACAACTACTTCGTTCAAAACTTGGGCATCTTCTTTTAAAACAATATTAAAAGAAGTAGCATGAGATACTGACAATGTAGCTTTTTGGTAGCCAATATAGCTGAATTCGAGTATGGCATTGTCATTGGGGATTTCAATAGAATAATTGCCATCAATGTCAGTAATGGTTCCTGTGGTAGTTCCTTTTACTAATACACTTACGCCGATCAGGGGTTCCCCGAATTCATCAGAGACCAAACCTTTGATGATACGTTTGTTTGATTGGGTTGTTTCATTTACCACATCAGTATCTTCAGAAGAGTAGAGTACTAAATAATTATCCTTTATGGTAAATTTTGCCCTTGTGTTTTTCAACAAGTTTGCCATAACAGAAGATAATTTTTGATAATTTGCTTTTACTGACACAATTCGGTTAGGATTTACATCTTTAGTATTATAAACAATACGCAGTGAAGTTTGACGACCAATCTCATTCAAAACTTTACTCAGAGGGACATTAGAAAAATCCAAACTTATGGCTACATCATTTTGTGCTGTAGCATGCATAAAAAATGGAATAAAAAGAAATAGGGAAAACAACAAGAACCCAGTCTTGTACCTGTCTCTTATACACATCTCCGAGCCCACGAGACACTCGCTAATCT
>OWIW01000531.1_pt1 | contig 26868 bp, 19 predicted proteins | sample 2433821 | NCBI WGS metagenome assembly OWIW01 (sample SAMN05065751, study PRJEB22554) | human gut metagenome | biome: ENVO:2100002; feature: ENVO:00000062; material: ENVO:00002003 | host: Homo sapiens | place: USA | reverse complement strand
AAACCAATTCAGTAACAATAAACAAAAAAGTGTGAAGTAAATTTAGGCATAGTCACAGTATATTGCAAAATCCGTTATTTTGTAGTCCAAAAACGTGGCTTTAACACGACAAAACAGTGGGTTTCGCATCGCAAAATAGCCGTTATTGCAACATCAGAACACCGTTGCTGTTTTATGCTGGAGTTTTTCTTTACAACCAAGGACTGTTTTTCGCTGCTGAATAAAAGGCAGAAGTATATGTCTTTCGTCGTATGTAATCGTTATAAAACACCCTTTTTCTTTTTTCCTATTCGTATATAATAGTTTACCATAAGAGAATTAACGTTTGGTAAATACAACAAAAAGACATATCTTTGTTGCCATATTTACGAATAAATGGCATTTAAAACAAACAATAAAGAATATAAAACTATGAAAGAGAACAGAAAAGAACTAAACCGGAATTTGGCACAAATGCTTAAAGGCGGTGTTATTATGGACGTTACAACTCCTGAGCAAGCTCGTATTGCCGAGGCTGCCGGTGCTTGTGCAGTAATGGCTTTGGAGCGCATTCCTGCCGATATTCGTGCAGCAGGCGGTGTGTCTCGCATGAGCGACCCCAAGATGATACGTGGCATTCAAGAGGCTGTCAGCATTCCTGTAATGGCAAAAGTACGTATCGGACACTTTGTAGAAGCTCAGATTTTACAAGCCATCGAAATCGACTATATAGACGAAAGCGAAGTGCTTTCACCAGCTGACGATGTCTACCATATAGATAAGGCTAAGTTCGATGTTCCTTTCGTTTGTGGAGCAAAGGACCTTGGCGAAGCATTGCGTCGTATTGCCGAAGGTGCAACCATGATTAGAACGAAGGGCGAGCCGGGCACAGGCGACATTATTCAGGCTGTGCGCCACATGCGTATGATACAAACGGAGATGCGTCGCCTTACGTCGCTTGGCGAAGACGAACTCTACGAAGCAGCAAAGCAGCTCCGTGCACCATACGAATTGGTGAAATACGTTCACGATAATGGTAAACTTCCAGTTGTAAACTTTGCTGCTGGTGGTGTAGCTACACCTGCCGATGCTGCTCTAATGATGCAATTAGGTGCTGAAGGTGTATTTGTTGGATCGGGAATCTTCAAGTCAGGCAATCCGGAAAAGCGCGCTCGCGCTATCGTTCAGGCTGTTACCAACTATAATGATGCAAAGATGATAGCTAAACTGAGCGAAGACCTTGGCGAAGCAATGGTAGGTATCAACGAGAACGAGATAGCTGTTCTGATGGCAGAACGTGGCAAATAATTCAGCAAAATATGAGAATTGCCATATTAGCTTTACAAGGAGCATTTGCCGAACACGCTAAAATGATGCAGCGACTGGGGCACGAAACCTTTGAAGTGCGCCAGCTTGCTGACTGGAATAAGCCTAAAGACGGACTGATTATTCCTGGCGGAGAAAGCACCGTAATGCTGAAACTCCTACACGAGTTGAACTTGTTTGCGCCTATAAAGAAAGACATCGAAGGCGGTTTGCCAGTTTATGGCACTTGTGCAGGACTTATTCTGCTATCGAAAGAGGTGGAAAATGCACAAAGCCCGTACGACCGTTTCGCTACGATGAACATTCGCACCTGCCGCAACGCATACGGCAGACAGATGGGAAGCTTTGCTGTCGATGCACCGATGAAAGGTATTGCCGAACCCGTGCCGATGACTTTCATACGTGCACCGTATATTGAAAAAGCAGGCGAAGGCGTAGAAGTGCTTGCCGAAGTAGACGGACACATCGTAGCTGCACGCCAAGGAAAGCAACTTGTTACAGCTTTCCACCCCGAGTTAGGTACTGATACTCGTGTACATCAGCTATTCGCTGATATGCTGAAATAAGGAAAAGAATGGATTTTAAACTATACCATTAAAACCTAACAGGCGGTAGTTTGAAATCCATCAGATGTTTTTAGTCTTCAATTAAACAATTGAACTTACTGACAAGAATAAAGGCGACCTCTTTAAAAGAGGTCGCCTTTACTGTATCTTTCCTTACAATACGCTTTATGCGTTCACTGCATCAGCAAGTTCAGCACCTGGTTTGAACTTGGCAACTTTCTTGGCAGCGATTTGTATTTTCTGCTTTGTAGAAGGGTTAATACCTTCGTGTGCAGGACGCTCAGTTACAGAGTAAGTACCAAAACCCACGAGCTGTACCTTGTCGCCAGCTACGAGCGCCTCTTTAATAGCGGCAGTCATTGCGTCTAATGCCTTTTTTGAGTCAGCCTTGCTTAAGCCTGCACCGGCTGCGATTCTTTCGATTAATTCTGTTTTGTTCATAATCTTTGAATTATTGTTTAATATTTTATAAAAACTATTCTAACGTCTTTGCAAATATACTTGTTTAGTTTTATAAAACAAACAAAAAGGCAAAGAAATCTAAACTTTTACCTAAAAAAATAGCCTAACAGGGCGATTTCTTGCCAATAATGCAGAAAAAATTAGTATTTTTGCAGGTGTTTAGTAGAAACATTTGGAAGTTTGGCACTTGCGATACATACTTCTCGCAAGGTAGGGAATATTAGAAAAAAACAGTAAACAGAATATGCGCAACATACCAACAGCAACAAAAAACTTACTCGTTCTTAATATATTGGCATTCATTGCCGGTATTATGTTCAGCAGAATGGGTATTGATCTTAACAACGTTTTAGGACTTCATTTCTTTCTTGCCGATGATTTCCATCTATGGCAACTCATTACTTACATGTTCATGCACGGCAGTTTCATGCACATTCTTATGAATATGTTCATGCTATGGATGTTCGGAATGGTAATGGAAAACGTGTGGGGATCAAAGAAATTTCTATTTTATTATATCGTAACTGGGGTTGGTGCAGGGCTTTGCCAAGAGTTAGCGCAATATGCAACCTATATGGCTGAAGGCTTGAGCCGCTATCAATATGTGGCAACCGAGATGGGACGGATACCAATGGACGCCTATCTAAACCTTTGGACAACCGTTGGTGCTTCGGGAGCAGTGTATGGTGTGCTATTAGCATTCGGACTTACATTCCCCAACGAGCGTATGTTTATTATTCCAATTCCTATTCCATTAAAGGCAAAATGGATTATTATGGGGTCTATTGCGATGGAACTTCTCTCTGCAATGGGCACAAGCAACGACGGAGTAGCACATCTGGCACATCTCGGAGGAATGCTGTTCGGCTATCTACTTATAAGGTATTGGCGCAAGCACCCTTACTCTGATGGTTCCTCAGGTATGAATAAAGGACACCAATTCTTTGACAATCTGCGTAACAATTGGGAAAACCGTACCCATCGTTCAGCTGGAAATAATCGAGGAAAAGATGGTGGAGGCTTTCAGACAAATACGTCATACACACAGCAGACGCAACAAAAAGAAAGCGATTGGGACTATAATTTACGAAAGAAAAAGGAACAAGAAGAAATAGACCGCATACTCGATAAGATAAGAAAAAGTGGATACGACAGTTTGACGAAAGATGAAAAGCAGAAACTTTTCGATAGCAACAAGCAGTAACGACAAGCTATGAAGAAGAAGAAAAGGCAAGAAATATATGCTATATAAAATAAAGGGCACTGTCCTTAAACTTGTCTCGGTTGCCAACATCATCGCAATAGTCCTATTATTCCTTATTGGTAATGTAGATAAACTGCAGCCAGCTGGCCACCCATGGTTGGCAAACTTTGGTTTGGGGTTTCCTATTGTGCTGGTCCTAAACTTGCTTTTCATTGTAGTTTGGGTAATATTATGTCCTAAAAGAGTCTGGTTGCCTTTATTGGGACTACTCATTTGCTATGTACCCATTCGCAAATACATACCATTTAATATAAAGAAGGAAATTCCTGTAAGGTCTATTAAAGTGCTGTCCTATAACGTTTACATGTTCTCGTTGTGGGATTTCGAACCCCAAGCCCATAATCCCATTGTCGATTATATCGTAAAAAGTAATGCAGATATAGTCTGCTTGCAAGAAACAGATGCCTATGGCAAGCAACGCGATTATATTTATAAGGTACTCGCAAAAGCTTATCCCTATCACGATTTTGCAAGTATGCCAGCTCCAGGACACCAGCACATGATGCTGTTGAGCCATTATCCAATCCTAAAAAAGGAACGAATAATGTATAAGTCGGAGGGAAACATAAGCTTTGCCTATGTCATTAATTACAATAACCAAGAGGTATTGGTTGTCAATAATCATTTTGAAAGCAATCATTTCAGCGAAGCTGATAAGCAAGGATACAAGGATATAGTGCGTTCTCCCTTTGAAGGAGGAAACACCAAGACAGAAAGTAAGCGCATATTGGATAAGCTTGGCGAAGCTGCCATTATACGGGCACCACAAGCAGATGCCGTTGCTGCTTACGTTGAAAGATATTTAAGGAAGAAAATACCTGTCATCTTGTGCGGCGACTTCAACGACAACCCGATTAGTTACACCCATAAGACCATTGCCAGGCAACTTACCGATGCTTACATAGCCAGTGGAAATGGACCGGGAATATCGTATCATCGAAGCGGAATGTACGTACGGATAGACAACATTTTCTGTTCAAGCGACTTCGAGGCATACGGTGCGAAAGTTGATGACAATATCTCTACTTCCGATCATTATCCTATATATGTATGGCTAAAATATCGTCCAAAATATTAAAAGTAAGCGAATAAAAGCGCTTAAATTTTCCGAAATGTGAAAAAATAACTATCTTTGCACGTCTAACTATCCCTGAAAAGGAAATAATTAAAAATAAATAAATAAAATGCAAAACAAAGGATTAGTAATTTGTGTTGCCGTCTTGCTGACGCTCGCAAGCATTTTCTACTTGTCTTTCTCGGTAGCAACAAGCTATTACGACGGGCAAGCTGCGAAGATTAAGGACCCTATTGCACGGCAGGATTACAAAGATTCTGTGAAGTACTTGGGCATTTACTCTTACCAAAAGTGTTTAGAGACACAGATAGGTTTGGGTCTTGACCTTAAAGGTGGTATGAACGTTATCCTCGAAATTTCAGTTCCTGATGTCGTAGATGTACTCGCCGACCACAAAACCGATGCTGCTTATCAAAAGGCAATGAAGGAAGCTAAAGCACAAGAAGCAACAAGTCAGAGTGACTTTATCACGCTTTTCGTTGATGCTTTCCACAAAATTGCTCCAGGAAGAAAGCTTGCCGAGATATTTGCAACGCAACAATTGAAGGGAAAAGTTAGCACGCAGAGCTCCGACAAGGAGGTAGAGAAAGCCCTCCGTGAAGAGGTTACAGCTTCAATTGATAATTCTTACAACGTAGTTCGCAACCGTATCGACCAGTTTGGTGTCGTTCAGCCAAACATTCAAAAGCTCGAAGGGCAAGAAGGACGCCTTATGGTAGAAATGCCCGGTATACGTGAACCAGAGCGTATGCGTAAGTTATTGCAAGGCTCAGCCAACCTCGAGTTCTGGGAAACATACAACAACCAAGAGATTGAACCTTACCTGACACAGCTCGATCAGCGCTTGGCAAACGGCGAAACAAAGGCAGAGGCTAAAGATTCTACAGCCAACGCCACTGGGAAAAAGCAGGTTGCAGAGAAGAAAAACACGACTAAACTTTCATTGAAAAGCGATAATATTGACGAAAACGTAGGTAGCAATGCACAGACTGCAGCAGCAAAGAAAGAACATCCTTTGCTTTCTATCCTCCAACTTACTCCTGGCGATGCTCTTAGTGTTGTCGGTTATGCAAGTGTCCGTGATACTGCAGCAATCAATAAAATTATCTATAGCAAACTTGCACAGCAGGTATTGCCAACTGATTTGCGCCTTCGTTGGAGTGCAAAATCCGTAGAGGGCTTGAAGCAGAAGAACATTTTCGAACTCCATGCCTTGAAGGTTACAACATCTGATGGTCGTGCTCCACTGGAAGGCGACGTGATTACAGATGCCAAAGACCAGTTTGACCAGTACGGACGCCCGGAGGTTAGCATGACAATGAACTCTGATGGTGCACGTCAATGGGCTGCCATTACAAAGGCAAACCTTGGCAAAGCTGTTGCCATTGTGCTCGATGGACTTGTTTATACAGCACCTCGCATCAATTCAGAAATCACTGGTGGCTCTTCATCTATCTCTGGATCGTCATTCACTATAGAAGATACAAAAGACTTGGCTAACACCTTAAAGTCTGGTCGTATGCCTGCTCCTGCACGCATCGTTCAGGAAGAAGTGGTTGGTCCTACGCTGGGTGCGCAGTCAATCCAGCAAGGTCTTTGGTCGTTTGCTATCGCATTCGTACTCTTGATGATCTACATGGTTGTGATGTACGACCTTATTCCCGGTATGTTGGCAAACTGTGCTTTGCTTGCCAACTTGTTCTTTACGCTGGGCATTCTGGCATCGTTCCAGTCGGCACTTACCATGCCGGGTATTGCGGGTATTGTGCTTACGCTCGGTACGGCAGTCGATGCTAACGTGCTCATCTATGAGCGCATCAAGGAAGAAATGCGGGCAGGAAAGGGCATTAAAGATGCGTTGAGAGCTGGTTACAGCAATGCTTTCTCTGCCATCTTCGACTCTAACTTCACGTCGCTCATTACTGGTATCATTCTTCTTGTAACGGGAACAGGACCTATTCGTGGTTTTGCAACGACATGGATTATTGGTATCGTCTGCTCATTCTTCACAGCTGTGTTCCTGACACGTCTCATTTACGAGAACCGTTTGAAGAAAGACAAGTGGTTAAACCAGAAGTTCTATACTTCAATCAGCAAGAACCTGATGCAGAATACACACATCAAGTTCATGAGTCTTTACAAGACGACATTCACTATTTCAGCGATTACTGCCGTGCTCTTCCTCGTCAGCATCTTCTTCGTAAGGGGTTTGAGCAAGAGTATCGACTTTACTGGTGGACGTAACTATGTCATTGCGCTTAACAAAAAGGTACACGTAGAAGATGTCCGCAAGGTTTTGAACAACGCGTTTGTGAATACCACTGGCGAAAATGCAGGCAAACCAGCTACAACAACTGTGATTGCATTGGGTACAGAGGGCAATACCATTCGTGTGTCTACCAACTATAACATCGAATCGAACGACCCGGCTGAGGACGACCACGCAGAAACAGTGCTCTACAATGCATTGAAGAAGGGTGGCTTCGTAAGTCAGGCAAATGTGGATAGCTTCAAGAATCCGGACATTCGCGAGGGCGGTTCTATCATCAGTTCTTCGAAAGTGGGGCCTTCAGTAGCCAAGGACATCACACACGGAGCTATCCGAAGCGTTGTATTGGCGTTGATATTTATCTTCATTTACATCTTGGCACGCTTCCGTAATCTTGGTTTCTCTGTAGGTTCAGTTGTGGCGTTGGCACTCGATACATTGATAGTAATAGGTTTCTACTCTGTCTGCTACGGCTGGATAGGTTTCTCTCTCGAAATCGACCAGACCTTCATCGGTGCTATCTTGACCGTGATTGGTTACTCTATCAACGACAAGGTGGTTGTGTTCGACCGTATCCGCGAAAACATGCGCTTGCATCCAAAGCAGGATTACCAGACATTGTTCAACGATTCCATCAACCAAACGTTGGCACGTACAATCAATACATCGTTCTCTACGTTAATCGTGTTGCTTTCAATCTTCATACTTGGAGGCGACAGTATCCGTAGCTTTGCGTTCGCAATGATACTCGGTGTGTTCTTCGGTACATTGTCTTCAATCTTCATTGCCTCTCCAGTTGCCTACTTGGTATTGGGCAAGAAGCTTGAAAACCGCTTGAAGAATGCTCCTGCAGGAGAATAATCGCAGGTACATATAAATAAAAGAAGTGGCAGATGCTTTTATTGAGCATCTGCCACTTTTTCGTTCTTTCAGTCCGATAGGGCTATTCTTGCTTTGTTGTGCCAATAGAGCGGAGCAACAGGAGTTTAGCGAAAATGGTATGTTTTATGGGCAAGAATAACCTAATAAAGCTGTAAATATTTTTCATAAGCACAACTATTGTGTAACCTATTGCTTGTCAGTGCATTATAAAACCTATTGTTTCGCATTCCAAAAGTGTAGGTTTTGCAATGCAAAACAGCCGCTTTTACCGTGCGAAACCTACGCTTTCGCAACGCCAAATCGAAATTGTCGTTTTTCTAACGAATTATCTTTACAAAATCAAAGCTATTTTGGGGTATTTACCTTGAGCAAGAAAAAGAAAATCAAATCCCTTTGCTAAATATCACTTCTCGCATAGACAGCGCTGTCAAGCATGAACTCATATATCGTAGAAGTATTATTATGATATTTTTTATGCTGAATACGATGTTAATAATCTTTCTATTTGGTTTTTTCTATAAATTATCCTATCTTTGCAAAATAACAATCTCCTAAAAAGGTAACTTATAAAAAATGTAAAATGGAAGTACGCTTTACAATTAAGGGGAATGAGGAAGAAACTGTTTTTTCTCCTATTATAGGTCGAAAGGGAACGGTAGAGCTTTTCGCTGAAAGCATACAAGGGAAGAAGATATTTATCCCCTTATCTTTTAAAGATGGCTCGCACATTCTTAAATTAGACAATTATGATAGATTCGAGGAGTCTCGAGAAGTTATTGATGAGAGACTGCTCGGACTTTCTGAGGAATGGATGGAGACCTTGGAAAGTGGATTTGATGCAGATGGAGAGTCGGATGTAGACAAGCAAAAGCCTGGCTATTCTCCAGATGACATTTTCGTAGAGAATAAGCCTTTCTCGCTAAAGCAGCTGATAGATTTGATAGATTCTAAGGATATTGAGCTTGATCCGAGTTTCCAACGTAACTTTGTTTGGGATAATACTCGTCAGAGCAGATTGATTGAATCTATTTTCCTCGGTTTGCCTTTGCCTTCCATCTATTTGAGCCAATACGATGATGGCACTTTGACAATAGTAGACGGACTGCAAAGACTGAATACAATTCGTAAGTTTGTAAAAGGAGAGCTTCGATTATCTAACTTAGAATACTTGGAAGAATGTAATGGGAAAACATTTAACCAATTGCCTGATGTGCTTACCCCGCTTCGTATCAGAAGGTTCAGCCAAACGCAGATAATGTGTTTTGTAATTGATTACCGTTCCCCGAATAAATTAAAATATGATTTATTCAGACGACTGAATACAGGTGGAAAACCATTGAATAGTCAAGAAATCAGAAATTGTTTATCAAGAGTCCCGTTACAGAAGGCATTAAAAGATATGGTAAACTCTGAGCAATTTAAAAAAGCTACAGATGGTAGTGTGAAAGACACCCGAATGGATGCACAAGAATCTGTACTTAGATTTATGTATTTCTATGATCAGTATAATGAGCATAAGGTGCTAGGTGACTATTCAGGAAACATAGACAGTGCATTGGATGAGTATGTGGAAAAAATTAATCGGCAAACGGATTTTCAAAATTATATTTCTTCTTATTTGCAAAGTTTGAGCGATGCATATACCTTGTTTGGGAAGTATGCCTTTAGAAAGGTTTATCCTAACTATGAAAGTGCCCGCAGAAATCAAGTCAACAAGTTGCTTATGATGACAATTTGTGTATTGTTGGCAAAATATAGAGACCAATATAAGAAAGGTATAGAGCATAAAATAGATTTGACCCCGAGACTTGTGGACTTGCTCGCATCCAACTCTAATCTTTTTAATGCTATTACTTGGAGTACAAATTCTAAAGCAAACATAAAATATGTTTTCAAAGAAATAAAGGAAAACTTGTTTGATAATAATCTTATTGACAATGAACAAAGTTAAAATACAATTGCGTAGTTTTAAATGCTTTGAAGATATTACGCTTCATCTGAACAATATCACTTTTCTAACAGGTGCAAACGCAACAGGAAAAAGCTCTCTTATTCAAGCTTTGCTACTTGCAGATTCTGCATTGATAGAAATGAGAAAAGAAGATGTCAAAATACCATTATATGATCCACAAAGGGCCTTGGATTTGGGGAAAGTGGATAATCTTATAAATGAGAAAGGAAAGGATGAGGTCAAGATTAATATAAATGATACTGAGTTAGAATTCAGAGGAGCTGATGAGGTGCCAGATGGATTTCTTCTGATGCGATGCAACAATATTAAGCCTGAATCTGGATTAGGGCATATTTCCTATTTAAATGCAGAGCGTATAGGTCCTCGGCGAGAGACAGAACTGGATAAAACAATAAAGAAAGATTGTGGCTGCCATGGTGACCATACGGCTTCAGTTATCTATAATAATGAGTTTACTAAAATACCGTCAGAAAAATGCTATGCTGCGGAGATGGGAGAGACCAATTTCCGTATAGCATTAGACACATGGATACGTTTGATATTTCCTAATATTACAGTACGTGTAAGTGCCACAGGAAGTACAAAATGCCAAATAATAGTAAACAATGAAAATTTAATAATCGAAAATATTGCAACCAATGTTGGATTTGGTATAAGCTATATTCTGCCTATTTTGGTAACTTGTTTGTTGGCAGGAAACAAAGATACAATAATTATAGAAAACCCAGAAGCTCATCTTCATGCTAAAGCACAATCGAATATAGGATATTTCTTGGGAGTTATGGCATCATCAGGTCTTCGGATTATCGTGGAAACCCACAGTGAACATATTATAAACGGCATACGAAGGGTAATAGCTTGTTCTGATATTCTGAAACCAGAGTCTGTTACAATATATTATTTTGATGCCGAAGGAGGTCGTATCCAAGAGACAGAAATAAGTATTGATAAAGAGGGAAATTTATCAAGGTTTCCTGTTGATTTCTTTGACCAACAACGGCAAGATAGCAAGGCTATCTTTGAGTATTTGTATAATCGTCAATAAATAAGTAAACAAGATGGGAAGTATACTTATAACTCAAGAAGGTGTAGAAACAAGTACCATACAGGAGAGTTGTCGTAATGAGAGTATCTATAATTTTGATATGATGCTTGATGAGGCTGTGAGAATTGGAGACAGATGCTTTATGTTAGAAGAAGCGTATCAACATAAATATTCCTATGGAGATTATTTTCCTGCATTTGTAAATTTAAGCTGGGAGGAATTCTGTCAAAATGAATCGTTGAGAGGTGTAAGCCAAAGCACTTACAATAAAATTACAAATAGTTTCCGGAATTTTTATCCCAAGATAGTTATAAGTGAAGAAGAATTTGACAAAGAAAGGACTCCAAGAGGTAGAGGGGGCTTTGAACACTCAGATAGTTCAGAAGACTTTCTTTGCAAACTTAAGCATTGGGATAGATGGCATTGCAATCATCTCACTGCTCATCCTGATGAAATTCAATGGAATGGTGCATTTTTTATACCAAATGTAAAAAAAGTATATGAAATCTTGAAAGAAGAAATTCTATTGTATATTAGAAGAAAATATGAAACACGTATAGGTAATGCTACTAACAAAGAGCAAGAAATTAATAAGATTTATGAAGAGTTATTTAAAGACAAAGCTTACCATGTTAACGAAGATATAAAAGAGAAATTGAAAAGTAATGCCATAGCATTACTTTTTCATAAAGTCATAATGCATTCCTTAAAAACACATCCAGATATGACCGCTTACTGTAAAAAGATAGGAAAGAGAGTGTGTGAAGTAAACTATTATCAATATGAAAAAGATTTGAGTAGCAAAGAACAACAGCGTTGTGCCAGTTTACGATGTATATATGGTATTATAAAGAATGGAGAAAAGCAGTACATCTCATTAGATTTTCACAAAGGTATGTTTGAGTTTCATGATTTTTCAGGAAGGCATCTTGGAGAGTTCTACTTTGATGGTACATGGAATAAGAAAGGGGAAGAAAGTCACAATCTCAAAACACCTTAATATTTTTTAATTAGTACTTTCTGAAAGCTAATTAAGGGAGTTGTAATGAATGAAAAGGTACATAATAAGAAACTTTTATAGCTTTAAATTACACTTGCTTTGTAACGACCAGAGAAGAAATAATAATACTCTTTTTAGAAACCGTAAAACAATAAGAAAAAAGTTTATAGTATTAAACTTTCGTTTTTGCCTACTAATATTTTTTAACCTCCTTTGTTTTGAAGTATCAGAAATAAGGGCTATCTTTGCACTGTCATAACAAAGTTATAAAGAAGGTGTAATAGAATTCTGGCATGCAAACAGTGTTGGGATTCTGTCTTTTTTATATTTCTTTTGAAAAGCGTATAAACAAAAAAATATAGATTATGTCTTACATGTCACAAGATGGCTACGACAAACTCGTGGCTGAACTGCAGCGTTTAGAATCGGTAGAACGCCCCAAGGCATCGGCGGCAATCGCAGAAGCAGCTGACAAGGGCGACCTGAGTGAGAACTCAGAATATGATGCAGCCAAGGAAGCACAAGCCCACCTCGAAGCGAAAATAACAGAAATGAAGATGACCATTGCCCAGGCTAAGATTGTTGATACATCGCGTCTAAGCAACGAAGCGGTGCAAATTATGTCTACGGTAAAGATGACAAACCTGAGCAACGGTGCTAAAATGGAGTACACAATAGTAAGCGAATCGGAGGCGAACCTGAAGCAAGGGAAGATCTCTATAAAGACTCCTATTGCCCAAGGACTACTCAACAAGAAGGTCGGAGACGAGGTTGAAATAGATATTCCGCGTGGTAAGATAAAGTTGAGAGTAGACGAAATCTCCATCAATCTTTAAGTTTCGTAATTTAAACATACCGTTATGACCATTTTTTCAAAGATTGCTGCTGGCGAAATACCAAGCTATAAATGTGCTGAAAGCGACAAGTTTTATGCCTTTCTCGATATCAATCCGATAGGGAAAGCGCACACGTTAGTAATTCCCCGTAAGGAAATCGACTACATTTTCGATATGGACGACGACGAGTTGGCAGCGTTCCAACTCTTCGCAAAGAGAGTTGCCCGTGCCATAAAAAAGGCTTTTCCGTGTAAGAAAGTTGCACAAATAGTTTTAGGACTCGAGGTAGACCACGCACATATTCATTTGTTACCCATCAATAGTGAAGCTGATGTAGACTTCCATAAGCACATCAAGCTGACACCAGACGAACAGAAAGAGATTGCTGCCAAAATCTTTAAAGCTTTTCAAGAGTTAGATTAAGCAATATTTAGGGATATGAAAATAAGCATACAAACGAGTTTATACATAGAAAAGTGTATATTCTCGTTTGTTAGCATGGGAATATGAAAGAGATAAAAGATGATGCTTGGACCGACTGGCTGCTAAACAATAAACATAGCAGAAAGCTGTCCAAACGAACCAAATGGAGTCCTTTAACAATTATAATAATAGGAATTTTGCTTATTGTAGCTGTTTTCTATGCATCGCTTTTAATTTGTTATCAAGGCTTTATTTATTATGCAAACACAATATTACCATTCCACTTCCCACTCTCTTGGTACCTTTTAGGAGTAGCAATTCTTGCTATTTGCATAAGTTGTGGTATGATTACGATAGTAAAGAAATATAAAAATTCCTCTAATAAGCTCGGTAACTTTTTATACTTTGCTATTACTTCTTGGTTCGGCATATTGTTTTTTGCGGGTTTTAGTTTCTTTCTTGTCTTTTTCTCTAATTCCTACTTTGGCTCGAGCCAGTCAGAAAGTCAGGTTGTAACCTTAGCCAAAACAAAAGTAAAACGCTATTACCACCGACCACTTGCCATTGGGCGCTATGTTCTCTATCTTCCTAAAAACAAGACATACCTAAATTACGCCACCTTGTCGTCTTATGACGGCGAATCGGGGAAACATTTTCTGCTTTACACGCATAAAGGACTCTTTGGTTGGTATGTTGCAGACGATTTAAGAGAAATAGAGTAAAGGTAAATAAAACCATCGGGAATGTAGCATTAGTACATTCCCGATGGCTTTTATGTAAAGGTTGCTCTTGTGTAAAATAAAGCAATCTATTTATATCAATCTATAATGAGACACCAATCAGAACAAGAGTCTTTGCGTGGCTGATGTAGATTAAATGAACTCCTCTCCTTTCTTTATTTGTGCCTCATTAACATACTTTCTTATCAACGTAGAAGAATTTTCTTTCTTGCAAACCAACAGCACGTTGCCCTCTTCAGCCACTACATAGCCATCGAGTCCGTTCAGAACGGCAAGCTTGTCGTCGGGCAATCTAACGATATTATTGCTCGAACCATCAAACAATACGTCTCCGCTTGCCACCACATTGTTGTTCTTTGTGCAACTCTTCGACTCATACATACCTTCCCATGTGCCCAAATCTACCCAGCCAAAGTTGCATTTCAGTACGTGTACATCTACCGATTTCTCAAGAATACCATAGTCTACAGACATATTTGGAAACGCCGGGAAGATGTTTTTAGCATACTTTTCGTCATCGGCAGTATCTATTTCCTGTGGCGAGGCATCGAAATCTATCTGTGCAACCGACAGGCATTGGTGCAAATTAGCCTTCAAGCACTGCACGTTTCCCAAGTACATTCCAGTGTTCCACAGCCATTCGTTGCTGTCAACAAACATCTGTGCAAACTCCGCATCGGGCTTTTCGGTAAAGGCTTTCACCTTATATATATTGCCAACTGTGCTCTCGTTGCCTTTCTGAATATATCCATACGCAGTCTCTGCACGTGTTGGCTGCACCCCAAGTGCCAGCAGACAGTTGTGCGTGCTGACGAAATCCAGCCCTTCAAGAATACAGTTCTTAAACAGCTTAGGGCTTAAAATGCTCTGGTCGGAGGGCGATATTATAATATTTGCACGGTTGTTTCGCTTGGCAATACAGCGGGCTGCCCATGCCACACTGGGGGCTGTGTTCCTGTAAACAGGCTCTGCAATGATGTTGTCTCGCCCTATTTCGGGTAGCTGTACCCGCACAATATCGTGATAAATATCACTGGTAACAACAAATATATTCTCCTTAGGAACGATGTCAATAAAGCGGTCGAAAGTCTGCTGAAGCTGTGTTCGCCCCTCACTAAAGAAGTCGATGAACTGCTTTGGATACTTTTCTCTACTCACCGGCCATAGTCTTTTGCCTTTTCCTCCAGCCAGAATAACACAGTAACTATTATTATTTGCAATTTCCATAGACATATAGATCTTATGTTTCTACAGTCAAAGGTATTCAATTTATCCCTAATCCACAAATGTTTAAGGCATAAAAAAGCTTTTTTTATTTATATATTATATTTTTAAAAAAAAGCTATAACTTTGCAGTCTTTAGACTACAACTTAATGAAACATCAATGAGTACTTCGCTAAAACATACAATTTACTTTGCCCAAATATCCCTACAAATCGTTATTCTTACTTTTGCTTGTAGCCAGGCAGAGGCTTGCAATTTGCCAAACGACACCATGAGGAACGCATATACAAAGGTTTCGGCAGACAGTCTATACACTTTCAGCGATTCATGTCGTGTGTTTCAGAAAGTTGGAGACGTGCTCGAACATATCAGCAACACTCGTTTTCATAAAATAATGTACTCCAGCATGCCGCTTATAATAGGTGGATTCATTGCAAAAGGGCAGGACAAACACTTCCGTGGCTTGAGAAACGACTATCTACCAGGGTTTAATCGCCACTTGGACGACTACACTCAGTATCTTCCTGCTGCCGTTTTGTTAGGACTGAAGTTGGGTGGAGAGAAAAGCAGAAGCAGCTGGAAGCGTATGCTTGCCTCCGATTTGTTCGCAACAACCATAATGGCTGGCATTGTAAACTCGCTGAAATATACCACCCATGTAGAGCGTCCTGATGGGTCGAACCGTAACTCTTATCCCTCGGGACACACTGCAACAGCCTTCATGACGGCTACTATGCTGACCAAAGAATATGGCAGCAGAAGTCCGTGGATAGGTATTGGGGCATACACCGTGGCATCGGCAACCGGCATTATGCGCATGGCGAACAACAAGCACTGGCTGAGCGATGTGCTGATGGGTGCCGGAATAGGCATACTTTCTACAGAATTAGGTTATTATTTTGCCGATTTAATTTTCAAAAACCGTGGATTAAACAATGCTACTGACAGCGAAACGTTTAGGAAATGGCAGAAACCATCTTTCCTTAGCCTCAACTTTCAAATCAGTTTGCCTCTGGCTTCCTATCCAATAGGACCAAGTTCAAGGTTCAAAGTGTCGTCCGGGTGTATGTCGGTACTCGAAGGTGCACACTTCTTTAGTCCATATATAGGTTTAGGCGGACGGTTCTCGGTTACCCGGACTTCGGTTATCGTAGACAATATTCGGGCAGAAAACAATGTCTTCGATACGTGGCGGATAGGCGGAGGAGCCTATTTCTCTTGTCCGCTCTCGACACGTTGGCTTGCAGGAAGCAAGCTTCTCGTAGAGCGTGTGCACTACCCCGACTTGCAACAAACAAGCTATCTCGTCGATTCGCGACATAGTTTCAGCCTTGGAACCGGTCTTTCGCTTACTTTTAGAGCACACCAACATTATGGCATTCGTCTCTTGTTAGACTACGACCTGCTGCCTTATCGGACAGCAGGCAGGCAAATCTGCGTCCATTCTTTAACGTTAGGTACAGCCTTTCTCGTTGCTTTTTAGCTGCAAAAGCATAGAGACAAGGAACACACAATGCCCACAGCAGTAAGGCTAACTTTGTCTACTCCCCCCATAAGGTTCATTGTTCCTTCCAAATTCCTATACAGCAGAATACAAATAGGATAATCTTTGTATTGTAAAGATAATTCTCTTAAAAACTCATAACGGCGTTCTCTGATGGAAAAAATATATTACATTTGTACTTTAATGGTCCAATATAATAAAAATTTAGTTATATAAGTTAATATGCTGAAGAGTAGTTACTATATAGATAAGGTGGAAGCCGGTTGCGACGAGGCTGGTCGCGGCTGTTTGGCAGGAAGTGTTTTTGCAGCTGCAGTTATACTTCCTCCTGATTACGAAAACGAATTGCTGAACGATTCAAAGCAGCTTTCAGAAAAAAAACGCTACTTGCTGCGTTCCATGATAGAGAAAGACGCCCTTGCTTGGGCGGTTGGAGTGGTTACGGCAGAGGAGATTGACAGGATAAACATTCTCAACGCAAGCATTCTTGCCATGCACCGAGCATTGGATATGCTCTGCGTCCGGCCGGAAACCATCATTATAGATGGTAATCGCTTTAAGCCTTATCATGACATACCCTACACAACTATCGTAAAAGGCGACGGAAAATATCTATCGATTGCCGCGGCTTCTATTCTTGCGAAAACCTGTCGCGACGACTATATGAAAACAATCGATAAAGAATTTCCTCAATACGACTGGAAGTCTAACAAAGGTTATCCTACTCCCAAACATCGTACAGCCATAAAAGAATACGGAATATCACCTTATCATCGGAAATCTTTTACTTTGCTTCCAACAGAGGAACAGAGTCTTGATTTTAATCTTTAAGCTCAGATTGGGCTAATGGTGATTAATCTTTAAGTCAATGCGCTATTCTAAACTCCAAAACGAGCTCCGGCTTATCCTGTTACTTGCCGACTCTGTAGGTTATACTGCCATAGAATTAAGCAAGAAAATGAATATTTCTCGCCGGCAAATCTACTATCTGCTCGACTTTATTAAGTCGGCAGGCTTCATTCTTTTTAAACAAGATAATAAATATCACATTGATAGGCGGTCTTCTTTTTTTGCCGAACTGTCGCAAACTCTTCAGTTTACCGATACTGAAATACGCACCATATATAATATGTTGCTCATGACCGATAATAGCAACGATATGGTAAACCAATTACGTGCAAAACTCGACCGTACTTATAACTTCTCGCAAAATATACCTCCCGCAAAACAACAGGCTTATATTAATAACGTGAAAATCATTACCAATGCTATCAGAAATAAAAGAATGTTACGTTTTGTTGGCTATTCCAGCCCACATAGTCATTCTTTTTCCGATCGTGTAGTTGAACCTTTTCTTTTAATGAACAACAATCAAGACGTACGGTGCCATGAGATAGAGACGAAAATGAACAAGACTTTCCGCCTTAACCGTATACAACATATCGAGCCTATTGATGTTCCTTGGATATACGAACATTGCCATAGACAAATGTTCACCGATATTTTTATGTTTAGTAGCGAGACGCACTATAACGTCAAACTCCGTCTTGGGCAACTCGCCTATAATATTTTTATTGAGGAATACCCACATGGGGTGAAGTATATTTCGGCAATCGACGAACAAAATTGGTTGCTCGACATTGAGGTTTGCGATTTTCGAGGGCTCGGAAGGTTTGTTCTCGGTCTGTATTCAGATATCGATATCCTTGCAAACGATGACTTTAAAACCTACATACGAAAAATGCTAACTGACTTCAACATGAAAAAATAAACGTTTTTTCAACTGTCTTTTACATTCTATACTTCTTATCACAATAATATTTCTTTACTCTTATTTTATGAACAAACGTAAGTTTAACGCCATACGGACTGACATAACACGCATTTCAGCCCTCTTTCGTGGGGGTTTAATTCATTTCTTGTTAATAAAAGTGAAAAAGATAATCGTTTCATTAATTTTATTTGTTCTATTAAATGCTATACACTATCTTTGCATTTACGTTAAAAGATGAAAACACTTTCGGTTTTAACTAAGCTATGAGAAGTTGGGACGAGTTCCCAAGTAAAAATGAAACAATAACTGTTAATAATTAAATTAAAAAGTGAGAGATTTTATGAAAAAAAGACTAACAATGTTTCTCGCCTGCCTGTTCTTAAGTTTAGGAATGGCTATGGCACAGACGCATGTTACGGGTGTCGTTATCTCGGCAGAAGATAATCAGCCTGTAATCGGAGCTTTTGTTAAGGTGCTCGGTACTTCAGACGGAACTCAAACAGACCTTGATGGTAAGTTCGAGTTGAATGTACCTGCTGGTGCAATGCTCGAATTTTCATACGTAGGTATGAATCCTAAGAAAGTAAAGGCAGCGGCTAATATGCATGTAGTTCTTGAATCAGATAACAAGACAATGCAAGAAGTTGTTGTCGTTGGTTATGGCTCTGCTAAGAAGATTGGTTCAATCACTGGTAGTATCACAACCGTAAATGCCGACAAGTTGAAGAATGCTCCTTCTTCTTCTGCATTGGACGCTTTGCAAGGTCAAGTAGCTGGTTTGAACGTGCTTTCATCTTCAGGCGAGGCTGGTGACAATGCCGTTTCTATGAATATTCACGGTAAAGGTTCTATCGGTGCAAGCTCTACTCCGTTGTACGTTATCGATGGTATTCCATCTTCTGCACGTGCCATTATGGCGATGAACCCTAACGACATCAAGAACATCTCTGTATTGAAAGATGCTTCTGCTACATCTATCTACGGTTCGCGTGCTGCCAACGGTGTAATCTACGTTACCACAAAGAACGGCTCTTTCAACTCTAAGGCTCGTATCACATTCCGTTCACAGTTCGGTATCTCTACTCCTGCCGATAAGAGACTCTACCATAACATGATGAACGCTTCTGAATTGAGAGAATTCTGGGGTAAGTTGGGATACACTAAAGAAGATATTGATAAAGCTTACACTTGGAAAGACCGCGATGGAAATGAGCATGTCTATAATGGTGATACTCGCTGGTGGAATCACACTATGCAATTCAACAATCCACAGACTCAGAACGACTTAAGTATTGAAGGTGGTAGCGACCGCATTTCTTACATGGTAGGTGCAGGTCAGTTCCACCAGAGAGGTGCTGCTATCGGTAACTTCTACGATCGTTACAACTTCCGTTCTAACCTCTCTGCACGTCCAAAGGACTGGATGCGCATGGGTATAAACGTCGCTTTCTCTTACGACAAGAAACAGCGTAATGCTAACTTCGGTAACTCTGAAGGAAATGCCCAGTACACAAGCGGTGGTCTTTCTTTCCTCCTCAGCCCATTGTATCCTGCAATCGACCCTGCAACAGGCAAGGATTATGCAAAGAAATACCCTGGTGTAAACATGACCAATCCTTACTATGCACAGAAGAACAGTCCTGACGTATATGAGCGTTATGGCGTTCTTGCTAATGCTTTCATTGAATTGGAGCCAATCAAGAATTTGAAGATTCGCTCACGCCTCGGCTCTGATATGTACTTTATTCTTGACAACTGGAAGACAAATGCTTCTTACGAATTTTCATCTCATGGTGGTGTAAGAGGCAAGAGCTCTACATTTGGCTACAGCAACACGATAACAAATACCATCGAGTACTCTTTCAACCTCAACGACGACCACCATTTCACTGTTTTGGGCGGTCAGGAAGGTGTCAAGAATAACTACGATTACTTCTATGCACAGTCTACAGGTCTGATTGACGACCACTTGATGCTCCTCCAGAATGGTAAGAAGGAATCTTATGGAATGGGAGAAGAAGGTTCAGAAAGCCGTTTCTTGTCTTTCCTCGGTCGTATCGACTATGACTACGCTAACCGTTACTTCCTCGATTTCTCTCTCCGTAACGATGCCAGCTCACGTTTTGGTGCAAACCACAAGAATGCGGCATTCTGGGCTGCAGGTGTTCTTTGGAAGATTAAGAACGAAGCTTTCATGAATGAATACAAGTGGATTGATGACTTGAACTTTAAGGTATCTTATGGTACACAAGGTAACTCTTCTATCGGCGACTACGGTTCTCTTGGTTTGATTGGTGCTACAACGAACTACGACACAAATGCTTCTTGGGTTTACGCGCAACATCCAAATCCTGAATTGACATGGGAAAAGCAGAAGATGTTCTCTGTAACTTTAGACGGTAAGTTGTTCCACAGGTTAGACTTCGAGTTGATGTACTACATCCGTAAGACTACCAACATGTTGATGGGCGTACCTTATCCTTACACAACAGGTTACAGTTCACTCGTACGCAACGTAGGTGGTTTGCAGAACTCTGGTATCGATGTTAAGTTGGGTTACGATATTCTTCGCGGTCGCGACTACTATCTCCGTGCAGGTATCAACTTCAACTACAACAATGATAAGGTTACCGAACTCTTCCAGGGTCGTCAGCGCTGGGAAATCGCAAACACACTGGTGGCTTATGTAGTAGGCAAGCCTGTTATGTACTACTTGCCAATTTGGGCTGGTGTAAATCCTGCTGATGGTTCTCCACAGTGGTATCTCCCCGGTAAGAATATTGATGAAACAACAAAGGACAAGAGCAGAGTTACTTCAAATTTCGACGAGACAGCTTTGACACAAAACTCTGGCCACCGTCGCTATGCTCCATTCAATGGTGGGTTCAACATCAGTGCAGGTTGGAAGGGTCTTACACTTTCTGCAGACTTCGCAGTTGTTCTTGGCAAGTACTTGGTAAACAACGATATGTACTTCTATGCTAACTTCGCAGCTGTACAGACATCTTACAACCAACACAAGATGGTTAACGATTTCTGGAGAGAAGATAACAAGAATGCTAAGTTCCCAGACTGGCGTAAGGGTTATGGTATGCACTTCGACAGCCACTTGTTGGAAAATGCTTCTTTCATGCGTTTGAAGAGCTTGCAAATTGGCTATGTTCTGCCAAAGTCTTTACTTGCATGGCAAAATGTTGTAGAAGGTCTTAAGTTTACGTTCACTGGACGCAACTTGTTTACCATCACCGACTACACCGGTATCGACCCGGAAGTTGATGCAAACGTATCACTTGGTAGACTTGGTAACACCAGACAAATACTCTTTGGTGTTGAAGTTACATTCTAAGTTTATAGTTCAATAATTGAATTAAATATAAGAGAGAATATGAAAAAATATAATAAATTTTTGCTTGTCGCAGGTATTGGCGCATTGTCTCTGACATCATGCAACTTGGATCTCGAGCCAAATAACTATGTTCCGGGCGAGACAAAAGATACACTTTTCACAGAAACCTCTATTGAGTTCTATCTGAATGGTATCAATCAATCTTTCCGTGGCTCTTTCTATGGATCCCTCGCTTATCCTGCAGAAGTAATGTGCGATGGCTTCAATGCCACAAACATTTATGGTAATACCTATGGTGCTATTCATCGTATCGATGATGGTTTCACAGCTTCAGACCAGACTACGATAAACACTTGGGCACAGCACTATGGAGCAATGAAGAACTACAACATCTTCATTGAACAAATTGCTAAGTTCAAAGAGAAATACAAAAATGACGCAGAGCTCATTGCAAAGGCAAAACTTTACGATGGTTATGCGCACTTCTATCGTGCAAATGCATATCTTGAATTAGTTCGCCACTTTGCAAAGGCTTACAACCCGGCTACTGCAACAACTGACGAAGCTGTGCCATTAGTATTAACTTATGACATTGAAGCTAAGCCAGCTCGTGCAACTGTAAAAGCTGTTTACGACCAGGTAAAGGCTGACCTTGATATTGCAGCTGCTGCAATTGCAACGAAGACATCTGTACCTCTTAAAGATACTCCTACTGAAGTAAATAGTCTGGGCGTTTCTAAGAATAATTTTAAGATGACTCCTACTATGGATGGTGTAAATGCGCTTTACGCACGTTACTATCTTGATATTCAGAATTATGCTAAGGCAGCAGAGTATTCTAAGAAGGTTATGGATAACCCTGAATTCCAATTGGCAAGCAACAAAGATGCCTTCGAAGCAGAATATACTTACGATAATGGCACAGAAGCTGTCATGCAATTGGCAGGTAATATACAAGAAAGTGGTGCAAATGTAAACAATATGTACACACGTACCGAGTATAATAAAGGCTTCAAGGTTAGTTGGAATCCAAAGGGTTACTATTATCAACCATATTACCTACCTTCACAGAAGTTGATTTCTCTTTACACAGCTTCTGACTTGCGTTTCCAGAATTGGTTCGCCAAGAGAGGTATTATTATGTACTTCAATGATATTACATACAACAAAATCTACCTCTTCACGCGTTATGTAGGTAATCCTAACTTGACAACTGCAGTTCCAAATAGCCGTCACTTGGTTAAGCCATTCCTTTTGCCAGAAATGTACCTGATCAATGCAGAGGCTAATGAGAAACTTGGTAACACAACTGAGGCTACACGCGTACTCAACTTGTTGCAGACTGCTCGTGGTGCCCAGCTTACTGGTTCAAGCATGAATGAGATTGGTGATGAATGGTTCCGCGAAATGATTGGTGAAGGTCAGCGCTTCCTCTTCTTGAAGCGTAACCATATGGGTTACACGGGTCGCGCAGGTCAGCCAGCAGCATCACAGTTCGTTTATGATGGTCCAACATTCACAGGTAAGAGCCTGGCTGCTGATGATTATCACTTTGCATGGCCTATCCCAGCACGTGAAATCAAGGTGAATGCTAACCTCACACAGAACCCAGGTTACTAATTCACATTTGAATCAATAATAAAATTGGCTCGCAAGCGAAAGTTTGCGAGCCTTTTTATTTTCTTTTCCCTTTCCTTATCCGCTATTTCTGTATTTGATTGTAAAATATACAGCAGCTTTTTTGCTTTATTACCAAAATATACGTACCTTTGAAAGCTATTTGCACAAAAATATTAATAATAACCCTAATGCAAAATTATTATGACACAATTTAAAACTATTGCACGGAGATTCGTGCGGGTTTGGTTGTTGATGGTATTGTTTGGTCTGACAAGTAATCTGCATGCTCAAATGCAGGAACTTGATTTCAGTAAGCTGGATGACGCCAACCCACAGCAATCCTTATCGCAGACAGAGAAGTACAAAGAGGCTCTCGGAAAGACCTGGTTTAGTATTACCAATGTTAAAACAGGCGTTTATTGGAATGCGCCCTATTCTAACCAAGAGTTTAATCTTACTATTTTATTCACACAGATAAAGAAGCTGAAAGATAACTTTAAGTCTTATTTGGTTTCTCCTGCATTGACTTTAAAGGATATTGCAGGCAAACAATTGAATTTTGACTGGAAGACAGGAACTGTTAAAGGTAACACTAAACTTTCAGTTATTCTTATTAATAAGAAAGGTGAATTAATCGACAAGATAGGCGATATAGTTCCTACATCATCTAATGCTGCGTATGAACATTATTCTGCCGAAATCCCTGAGGCAGTAAGAGATAAGGGCGTTGGTTTTGTTGCTTTTTATGAAGAAGGCAATAAAGACAATTATACACCTTTTAAGCTTAAAAATATTGAAACTGGAGAAAAGTCTGCTCCTGTGAATATCACCGTGGAACCTGCCGAACTCGATTTCGGTTCAGTTGTTATAAATCAGGCATCTGAAGAAAAGTTTACCACTATTACAGTTACAAACTTCAAGGGTGAAAAGATTATACCTATATTAGATGGGCAAGACAGAGACGACTTTATTGTTAGAACTGAGAATGACGAAGTTCTTCCTGCAACGGGAGGGAAGTTGTTTGTGAAATTCCAGCCCAAAACCATTGGCAACAAAACTGCAACGATAACAATAACCATTGGCGACAAGGTTGCAACTATAACATTGAAGGGTAAAGGTGTTGACGAAGTTAAGGAAGATAAGCCAGAAAAAGAATTATTAAAAAATCAGTTCTTCTGGGATTTCAATTCGGACAATACTCCTAAGAACTGGGAAGTGAAAGGCGAACAATTCTTTAAAAGAGAGAAGCGCGAAAGCTACCATTCCGACACAGGCTTTGGAGTGGGTATTAAGACAGGAAACGACAAAGGTTTCTTAAAACAAACAATCGATTTACCGAAAAACGATGTTACTGTAGGCGATGAAATAGAATGTCAGATACATTATACTACAATTTCATCACCTAATAATAAAGGTCCTCTGCGCCTTGCTTTTCGTTGGCTCAATAACGAAGATAATGTGGTAAAATGCGGCGAAGATGCTTTTATTAATAACCCGAAAGTCTTCTTTGGAAAAATGAAATCGTGGGGAACATTAACTTTCCGCACCATTTGTCCCGAAGGCGCAACAAAGTTGGAATTTGCCATTGAAGTACAAGAAAATAGTGAAGTAAGTTTAGACGATTTCAGTGCCAATCGTCTTCCGGCTTCAAAAGCAAAAACAACACCACTTATTGCCATTCTTCCACAAATACAAACTATTTACGGTGAGGTAGGCGAGACTGAAACATACGATATTGCTATCCAGACGATGCACTTGAGCCAATCACAGAAACCAAACTTCAGTGGTGGCGACAAATATACTTTGGCAAGCAATATGATGAAGCTCAATATGGAAGAAGTAGGAAAGAACCAGTCTGTAAGTGCACAACTTATTGTTACTCCAACAAAGAAAGGTGCTTTCAAAGACGCTGATTCGTTTAAGCTGAGCCTTACAGGTGCCGACGAAACGCATAACAGCAACTTGGTACTTATAGCTTACTTTATGGAGAAAGGAAAGAAACCGTCTGTCAAGTTGTCTGAAAAGACTCCTGTTACCGAGATGAAAGCTGAACCTGGCAAGTCGGCTACACAGAATTTGGAGTTTGATGTAAAAGACGTTATCACCGATGTTAAGATTGCCATCGACCATGCTCCTCAAGTAACCTGCTTCAAGAGCAACACCAACATCTTTATGTATAACAAGAGCAAGGGCACACTCTATGGCGAGCCTAAACTCCGCATTGATTTCCGTCCGCTTACCGTAGGCACATACGAAGCAACACTTGTAGTTTCAACAATCTTGGGCGACACCGTTCGCTACAAGCTGAAAGGTATCTGTGAAGAAGCTACAACAGGTGCAAAGGTCGAGAAGTTTACAGCCAACACCATTGAAGAACGTTTTGCAAAAGAACCCGAATGGAAGAACTTCGGTAAGTACGACCTTGGCTATTGGAAGATAGAAGGCAAGTGGAACGGCGCAGGTGATATTACGCTGAACAAGGGTGGCATACTCTATTTCGACGATGTTTTGGTAAATGGTTTGAACAAGGTGAAGATGACTCCTGCCACTGCTGCCGTTTCTTTCCGTGCAGAATATTCTATTGATGGTGGTGGACACTGGTTGCCTATGAGCAACGATGGAAAGGCAAATGCTGCCGGCGAGTTCACTCTCGACAATCATCGCCCTACACTCGTTCGTTTCGTGAATACCACCAAAGCTGATGTAAATGTAAACACTGTGCTATTCTATCATAATGAAAGCGCACAACGTACTGCTTTCACAGATATTACCAAGGCAATGATGGCAAACGCTGATGCTACGCCACTGACTCTGCTCAACGAGCGGTTCAATGGTATGCGCCACCGACAAATATTAAGCATTCCTGGTTGGCAGAACTTAATTATACGTGGCGACCGTCCATTCTGGACATGGAAACAACGAGAAAACAATCTTGCCGATGGTAAAATTCAGAGTGAAGGAGCCTATATAACATTCTGGAAGACAGGTGTTGTAGACCATAATCCGTACGAATCATGGCTTATTTCTCCAACGCTGTCTTATAAGCAAGCTGCAAGCAAGTATCTCACTTTCAGTCTTCGTTTCAACGGTTTGAGCAAGGACGAACAACGTGAAGAATATTTCCAAGCCTATATTATTACCGAGAAAGATGGTGTTATAAAAGAACAAGAACTTGACATTGATAAGTATAAGCCAACTGGTATTGAAATTGACAACGAAACTTGGTTGAACTATCGTATCGATCTTTCAAAATTAACCGACATCAATATTGACGACAATTTCCATCTTGCATTCTCTTTCTACAGCAAGGAAGGTGGCAACTATTCTGCTTTGAACTGGATGATTGACAACGTAACGTTCGGTCGGACAGATTTACCCGAAATCACTGTCGATAAGCAGTTCCTTTATGTTCCTTATAAGATGAAACAGAAGACAGACCCAGTTGTGTTTAAAGTAACAACCAAGAACAACCCGTCTGATAATGTAAGTATCGTGTTGTCTCCTTCAAAGCTGTCTCTTATACACATCTGACGCTGCCGACGAAGCTAGAAGTGTAGATC